>ENA-OUOU01000487-OUOU01000487.1-human-gut-metagenome-genome-assembly--contig:-NODE-487-length-24539-cov-15.901528_pt1 | contig 24539 bp, 20 predicted proteins | sample MGYA00237936_ERZ548765 | MGnify/ENA primary metagenome ERZ548765 (study PRJEB26490, sample SAMN05356889) | human gut metagenome | biome: terrestrial biome; feature: human-associated habitat; material...
AGCGTCTGCAGAAGTTCATGGAGCAGATTCATGCCAAGTATCCAAAGATCAAGATTTGCGGTTCATCAGGTCCATCTTCCGACGGCAAGGATTTCGACTATGGTTGGGAGCAGATGCGCAAGTTGGGCGTAGATATGGTAGATGAGCATTACTACAAGAGCCCTGAGTGGTTCCTCAGCAACGCCAGCCGTTACGACAAGTACGACCGCAAGGGTCCTAAGGTATTTGCCGGCGAGTATGCAGCTCATGCCGAGCACAAAGCTAACTCTTGGGAGGCTGCGCTTTCAGAGGCTGCCTTCATGACTGGTTTGGAGCGCAATGCCGATGTAGTTTATCAGGCTACCTATGCTCCTCTCTTCGCTCATGTAGAGGGATGGCAGTGGCGTCCAGACCTCATCTGGTTTGATAATCTCAGCTCAGTGCGTTCTGCCAACTACTATGTTCAGCAGCTCTACGGCGAGAACAAGGGTACCAACGTATTGAAGCTTACCGAGAACGGCAAGGCTGTAGCTGGCGAGAATGGTCTCTATGCCACAGCTTGTTTCGACAAGGCTACCAAGAGCTATATCGTGAAGATTGCCAATACCTCTAACGAGGCAAAGGAAATCAACGTTACCTTCAATGGCATCAAGAAGTTGAACCCTGGTAAGGTAACCGTTCTCCATGCCGACAATATCCAGGCAGAGAACAAGATCGACAACAAGAACGTGGTTGTTCCTGTTGTATCAGATGCTCAGGCTAACGGCAACGTCTTGAATGTGAAGATGAAGGCGAACAGCTTTGTAGTATATAGATTCTAAGTTTAGTTTTAAAGTTTATGTAGTGTATAACCATTAAGGTAGAAAGATGATGAATCCCTTGCAGCAGAAATGTTGCAAGGGATTTTTTTGGAGCACCAGCATAATCCTGTGTCTATAGAAAGCTACTTTCAAATACCTGTATGGTAGAAGTTTTTCTTGAAAAGTTTTGGAGATTAGGAGATAAAGTATTATCTTTGCCCTCAGATAGTGTGTCCTGAGACAGAAGGTGAAGGGATTTGTACCCTATCCACGTCTAGGTTAATAAAGAATATAAACTAATAAACAAAAGAGTTAAGTACGAAGAGCCGTGTGATGGGAGACTGTCAAGCACGGTTCCGAGAGAAGGGAGGGTGAAATTCCCTCTACTTACTCGACATAAAATGGCAGCAATATGAAATATCCTATAGGAATACAGGACTTCGAACAAATCATAGAAGATGATTATGTTTATCTCGATAAGACGGCATTGGTCTATGACTTAGTGACTAAAGGTAAAATATACTTTCTGAGTCGTCCACGACGATTTGGAAAGTCGTTGCTCGTATCTACCTTGAAATGCTATTTCGAGGGTAAGAAGGAACTGTTCAAGGGGCTTGCCATCGACAAGCTGGAGAAGGAATGGAAGCAATATCCAGTGTTCCACCTCGACTTTAATGGTAATAACTTTACTAATCCTGGTGTGTTGGAACAAACACTGATGTCTTTTGTGGAAAGACAAGAAGCAATTTATGGAAAGGATGAGTATAGTGTAACTTTGGGGGATAGATTTGTAAGTGTATTGAAGGAGGCTCATCGGAAGACTGGTCTCCGTGCTGTTGTGCTGATAGATGAATACGACAAGCCATTGCTGGATGTGCTTGATACGAATATTAAGACAACGATTGATGGTCAGGAGCGATTGCTCGAGGACTGGCATCGTGAAATCTTGAAAGGTTTCTATAGTGTCTTTAAGGCTGCCGATGCTTATTTACAGTTTGTCTTGCTCACTGGTGTCACCAAGTTTTCGCAGGTGAGCGTGTTTAGTGGTTTCAACCAGCCTAACGACATCAGTATGGATGAGCATTATGAGGCACTTTGTGGCATTACGGAAGAGGAGTTGTATTCTACTTTCGAGGAACAGATTAAAGCAATGGCTGTGAGATATAAAACCACAGAGGAAGGAATGAAGCACAAGCTGAAGAGGAAGTTTGATGGTTACCACTTCAGTCCCAATATGCTTGATATCTACAATCCTTTCAGCATCTTGAATGCCTTTGGCAAGAATAGGCTTGATGATTATTGGTTCCGCACAGGTTCGCCAACTTATCTGGTTCGTTTGTTGACGCATTTCGACGAAAATATCAACGAAATCGTCAATAAGTATTATCCTGTAAGCAGCTTTATTGACTATAAGGCAGACAAAGAGGCACCTCTGCCAATGATTTATCAGAGTGGTTATCTTACCATCAAGGATTGGGAAATGGATACTAATTCCTATCTTCTGGATTTTCCGAATGATGAGGTAAAACATGGTTTTTTGACCATGTTGGCAACAAGTTATTTGAAACCTTCAGAATCTACGGATGCATGGGTTGTCCAGGTTGTAAAAGTAATGAAAGAAGGCGATTGCAAGGAATTGGAGAATCTCTTGACTTCTTTCTTTGCCAGCATTCCATACACGCAGCGTCGCAAGGATGATGAAAGAGAGAAGGAACGTTATTTCCAATACACATTCTATCTCGTATTGAGAATGATTAGCTGTTTCACGGTCTTTATCGAAAAGCAGCAAAGCGAAGGTAGGGTAGATTGCGTGGTAGAGACACAGAATTATATCTACATCTTCGAGTTCAAGCGTGATGGTTCGGCAGAGGAAGCCCTGAAGCAGATAGAGGAAATGGGCTACGCCAGGGAATATGCTGCAGATGGAAGAAAGATTTATCAGATAGGCTGCAACTTCTCATCGAAGACGGGAACCATTGATGGGTGGAAAATGAAGTAGGTGATTTGCAAAACGGATGCTTGTATTGAATAGATTGTTTTCAAATGGTAAAATTGAGGGGACTCTGACTGCAACTATGCCAGCCACCATAGGAAAACGCAAGATTGGCTATGACTATCATTTGCCCTATTTTACAAATGTGACAAATTCTTCTAGAAATAGTACTTACGGTCCATACGTAGTATTGGGAGTTAAAATGTTCTTGCATGGCGGTAAGCAAGTGAGAATGAGACAAAATTCTTTCAATGTTGATGCAGAAAAATAATAAGGTAATGGATATTGATGCAAAATTAAAGGCAGTAGCCCTCAGCGATAATAAGTTGGGGCTACTGCAAGGCAAGTTGGGAGCGAGCATTTACTTCTTTGTGATGAGTAATCATAATGATAAAACTCTTCTCTTCACTAAAACGATGACTTGTTTTTATTAACGGCTTCTCAATAGGGATAATGCATAGAGAGGCAGTATGGTGATATGCCTTATGGCGTCATCGTCCTGCTTGTCAATGTAATCAAATGATCCGAAATTCTCTAAGGAACAACGGAAGGCTTCGGTGAGCTTTTTCTCTCTCATGAATAGCCAGAGACTCTTCATGCCGCCCTGGGTGCCCGATTTGATTTCGATAGGGGTAATCTTCATGTTGTGGATTTCCAGATAGTCTATCTCGGCAACACTCTTCCCCTTCTGCTCCCAATAAAACATCTTCTGGCGCTGGATGCATGGTTTGTAACGCATCATCTCGAGTCCGGCAACCATTTCTGTTACACCTCCCTTATTGACAAGTTCCTGAGGGGTGCCGGCTAAAATAAGTTCTATGAGCTGTTGAGACAGGTCGCCTTCCAGTTGAAGCACAGCTAACAGTAATCCTGGGTCCAGAAAGAGCACCTTCATGCTTTTCTCGTCAGCTTCCGCATCCAGCGGAATACCATTGCCCGAGGTAGCAACCACAGGAGTAACGATTCCCGCAAGTGTCAACAGGCGGAGGGCTTCTCTGATTTGTGAACTCTGATAATCTGCTGATATTTGCTTGTATGTCAACTTCTCTCCTGCCTGATGACAGATGCCACGCATCGTTGTGCGCAGTAAATCTGGCTTGACTCTCTTTTTATACTTGCTGAAATCATCTTCGTATGTCAGTATGATGTCTTCCTGGATGTTTCTGCATCGGTTGAAATCGTGTGTCTTGGTCCATGCCAGAACAGATTCCGGCATGCCTCCAACAAGCAGGTAGGTGCGGAAGTATTCCACGAGTTTATCATGGAAGGCTTGATCTAAAGACAGGTTTCCGTATGCTTCATTCCGGAGAAGGATGAGTCCTTCTTCGTGATTGGCATACAGGAATTCATCGAAAGTCATCGGATACATGAAGAGCGAATGAATCCTTCCTACTCCAAAAGTAGGGAGCTCCTGAAGCGCAAATTCCAGAAGTGATCCTGCGGCTATGACATGCAGCTCAGGATAATCTTCCTTGAAGAAGCGTAGTGCCATGATGGCTTCTGGGCATTCCTGGATTTCGTCGAGGAAGAGAAGCGTCTTACCAGCTTCTACAGGGACATTGATATAACTGCTGATTTTTTTAGCAATCAATCGTACGTCAATATCCCCCTGGAAGAAGGTTTTGATTGCCTTGTTACGTTCGAAGTTTACCTCGGCGAAATACACGAATTGCTTTCCGAAGTTTTTGACTGCTGATGACTTTCCAACCTGTCGGGCACCACGAAGCAGCAAGGGTTTTCGCATGGAATCTTCCTTCCAGGCGATGAGTTCTGAGTCTATGTTTCTATGTATATATTCTGTCATAATCGTAACTGTTTGAATAACAGGCGCAAATATAGTGAAAATACTCAAATCCGAGAAATAATTGGCGTTAAAATACTCAAATCCGAGAAATAATAATCCCTAGAATGGTTACGGTGATGATATTCTTTTCAGTGCAAAAATACACATTTCACTTAATTAGAAGATTTTTTGTAGCTTAATCTGTTCAGTTTCTGATTACTTAAGCCGATTTTTTTTGTTATCGGATAAGCCCGAAAAAACGACGTTTAAACGCATTTGATAACAAATAGGCACGATGACCCGAAAAGGGAGGTTGCGAATATACATTTTTTTATATATCTTTGCAATCAATAAGATTCTATTTGTTCAATCAATAAGATTCTGTTTGTGTAATCAATAAAATTCTATTTTTGTATTAACTGATAAACATGTAAGGCTTATGAGACGGAAAATTCACAGCTTAACTTTTGTGTTCATGGCATTGTTGATGATGTTGATGACGTTCGCTTCATGCAGTAAAATTCAGGATTTGCTGAATGAGGGAGATGATGATGACGACGACGATGGAGGCATTAATCCACCGGAACTCGTAGAAGGAAGAATGGAAGACATCGCTCTTTCGGGTATCGTGAGAGATGCCAGCGGCACTCCAATCGAGGGCGTGAGCATCGTGAGCGGCTCTTCTGCTGCTACTACCAATACCGACGGATTCTTTGAATTCGACCAGGTTCAGGTAGTAAGTGTCCAGAACGACCGCTCGGTAGTGAGATTCAGCAAGGCTGGCTATTTTGATGTGGTGCGTTCTATGGATGCTGACGATGATGCTGCCGATGGCGCAAGCTGGGAGGTGGTGATGTGCAAGAAGGAGAACAATGATTTCACCAGCATCAAGACCTATTCTTCTTCATCCGACCAGACCCTGCAGGCTGGCGAAATGAAGATTGATATGCCGCAGGATGGATACAAGGTGGATGGCACCGGAGTCGGCTATACCGGAAAGGTGAAGTCGGAGATGGTGTATCTGGATCCTAACAATGAGCGATTCTCTGAGATGATGCCGGGTGGCGACCTCGCCGCTGTGCGTTCCGACAACTCCAGCGCCCAACTGGTTTCCTACGGAATGACCGACCTGAACATGTATGCCGAAAATGGCGACAAGCTGCAGCTCAAGGATGGCAGCAAGGCAAAGCTTACCTTCCCGATACCTGCCGGAATGGACAAGAATCCGCCAGCCAGCATCCCCTTGTGGAGCTTCAATGAGAAGACAGGACTCTGGGAGGAAGAAGGAAGTGCCGCATTGCAGGGAAATGTATATGTAGGAGAAGTGGCTCATTTCTCCTGGGTCAACCTGGATTATCCTGAAAAACAGGGCACCGTTTATGGATATGTAAAGGATGATACCGGCAAGGTTCTGCCGGGTGTAAGATTGAGCATCGGACAGTTGCTGGCCTCTACTGTATCCAAATCAGATGGATATTATTCTCATGAAGTTCCTGCCAATACTGCTTTCAGCATCACGGTGAAGGATCTGTATTATGGCGGCATCAACCAGAAGGTTTCTGTAAAGGTTCCTGCCCTTTCTCCTGGAGAAAGACGCCAGGTGGATATCACGCTGCCTCACCTGGTTCGCGTATATGGCAAGGTGATGAACGAGCGGGGCGACGGCATCCGCTCTTCGGTATGGGTGCAGACGGAAAAGGCTAAGACAGAAGTTCTCCAGACCGATAAGGATGGTAACTTCAATGTGTATGTACCGAAGGATATGAAGGGTAAAGCCACCGTACATGCCCGAACCTATCGGGGTGATGAGATTTCCGGAGACATAACCATCGAGAATGAGGATGTATATGTAGAACTGATTGTAAGCGGTTCTGGAGGTGTCAATACCAATATGATCCATATCTTCTCTGATGTCCTGGGCAATGAAGCATGGCCTATACCAACCTATACGAGTCCGCTTAGCGGTGTGGTTATCCTGGATAATGCCATGATGCTGATACCAGAAAAAAGAGCTAACATCTTAATGTCTATTATGGTAGCTCAGTATGATAAGGAGAAGACTACCTATACGGATGGTGTAACTGCCTACGTGGCTAATCAGGCTGAGAAGCGTCAGTTCCAGACTATGCCGGGCAAGGAAATGAAGTGCACCGTACAGAGAAACGGCAATGATTTCGTGTTCTCACTGGAAGGAAATGGAGTTTTCTGGCAGGAGGCTTCTGATAATGATGCTGATGAACAGGAAACTGAAGAAAAATATGATGAGAATGCCAAGTTGGTTGGCAAGATGATGAACTATCAGCTCCTGGCTGCTGCCAAGACTCTTCGCAACGTCAAGCCGGTAGATGCAGGCTTCCCTTCCATCACTCCACAGCTGGAGGCAAAGGCTCCTTTGGCACTGCTGATTACGGAAAGTCTCAATCTGGGCAAGGGTGGCGCCGTTTATTATAATGGTGGAAGCAGCGACTATAAGACGCTGAAGAATGCGGCAGCCAAGTTGGGCCTTACCAATATGGGAGAGGACAATGAGGATGGCTGTATGTCGGTAATCTTCTATTCGGCAAAGAAGAAGATTCTGATTACGCTGGATTATGATCCTGAGGCTACTGGCATTACTGACAAGACTACCTTTGAGGATGCTGATGAATATGCTCCTATTTCCATGACCATATTGGATGGCATATCAGAAGATGTGCTCCGTGCCATGATGGAGGATGATGACGATGATACCCGCAGCACCCGAGTAACAGCCCGCAGACATCTCAATCTGATATCAAAATGTAAGTTTGATGGCTTTAAGACGAAAAAAATATTCCAAAAGCTTGCTCGTCTGCGTTAATTTACCTATATTTGCAGGGTAAATTCGTAGAAAACTCAGAGGGTGTGTCATAAGCCTAGATAATGACTGCCGAGGACGGGCTGAAAGCCCAAAAGCTCCTAGCCCAGGGCATCGCCCTGGGTATAGTAGCAGTCAGTAAGGCGCCCTGTAAGGGCAAAAGCCTTATAAATAGCTTGGTACTTGAAAGCTTTTGCCCTTACAGGGCGGCAGGCTTGCGTCCATCTTAACCCAGGGTGTTGCCCTGGGCTAGGAGCTTCTGCCCTTTCAGGGCGTGTGGAGTATGGAGCTTCTGCCCTTTACCTTTCCCTTCGGACGGTGACCGTTGGTTCAGGGCGTATTGACTGTGACTGATGACACTCCCTCCCTGTAGAAAATAATAGAAATGATGAAAAATGATAAGTTTTGCCTCTGGCAGGTTCTCCTGCCTCTCTTGCCTCTGCTGATTCTCTTGGCTTCCTGCCGGAAATCGGCAGAGGAAACTGCTGATAACCTGCGTATCGAAAAACTGCATCAGCTCGATGAACTCCTCAATGCACAGTCGCCGCAGGCTAAGGCGGAAATAGAAAAAGGTATGAAGCTGGCGAAAGACAGCCTCACGTTTTATGAGTATTATGCCAGGAAGGGAAGATGGTTCTGCCAGTCGGCAACGCCCGATTCTACGGTAGGCTATGTGGACCGCACCCTGCGTTTCGCCCTTCGTCAGCCTGATACTCCGCGTCGCAACGGACTTCTTGCCTATACCTACAACTGCCAGGGCATCAACTATCATAATTTTCATCGCAAGGCAGACGAGGTGGTTTCGCTCTACCAGTCTGCCTATGCCTATTCCATGCGTAGCGATGTGCAGCATCAGGCGCCTAGCATCTGTGCCAACCTGGGTGATGCCTATCTCTTCAAGAATCAGTTGCCGCAGGCTGCCTCCTGGTATCGCCGTGCGCTCTTTCTGGTAGATTCCCTCCAGTTGCCTAAGGAGGAGAATGTCTCCCTCTATGTGGGTCTGGCTACCATCTACCTGAAACTCAATGATTTTGATGCATCGCTCCAGTGCTATCAGCAGACGGAAGACCATCTCCCGCAGATGTCGCTGGCTATGCAGGCGTATTACCTGAACAATTACGGCAACTACTACTATTATAAGAAAGACTATGCCCAGTCGCTCCGCAAATTCCTGCAGCTGAAGCAGTTGCTGGAGAAGCACAAGAAGGGTGACTGCTTCGACATGTATCTCTGCAAGCTGAATATGGCAGATGTGTATCTCAATCTGGACAGTATTGCCCAGTCGGAGAAATATCTTGCCGAGAGCGAGCCTTTCATGGTGGCCAACCACGATCGGGAGGCGGTATATTACTGTAATACGATTCATATCGGTCAGGAGGTGAAGAAGGGAGATATGGCGGCTGTTACCCGCATTCTGAACAGCGAGAGACAGCAGTTCGGCGAGGATCTCAGCAATCTCGTAGCCTTCAACCTGCGCCAGATCCGCAATCAGTATCTGCAGCGATATTACCTCGCCAAGGGCGATTACCGCATGGCATTCGAGAATCTTCGCAGGGATATGCAGAAGAATGATTCGCTGGAGCACAACAGAATCAATATGAGAGCTTCTGAAATCATGGACCGCTTTACCCAGGATACGCTGAAACTGCATCACGACCTGGTGCTTGAGCACAAGACGGCACAGCTGAACCAGACCCGCTTCATCGCCCTGGCGGTGGTGCTGCTGATTCTGCTGCTGTGCATGTTCTTCGTCATCAAGAGCATGCGCTCCGGCAAGCGGCTCGAAGAGAGCAGGCATCGCGTACTGCAGCTGAAGCTGGAAGGAGCGAGAAACCGAATCTCCCCTCATTTCGTCTTCAATGTCCTCAACAACAAGATTCTGCATGCCGGTACGGCGGAAGCCGACGAGCTGATGGGGCTTGCCCGGTTGATACGCAGCAACCTGGACCTGTCCTGCCAGGCGAAGGTATCTCTGGCCGCAGAGTTCGGTTTCGTGAAGCAGTATCTGGCGGTGGAAACTCCGCTGATGGGCGATGATTTCGATTTCTCGCTGCAGATAGATCCCGAAGTGGATGTGGAGAATACGTATATCCCGTCGATGTTTGTCCAGATTCTCGTAGAGAATGCCCTGGTTCACGGGCTGAGAGGCTGGGAGGGAAGGAAGATCTTGCAGGTAAAGGTAGGCAGAAAGCAGCCGGGCTATACCGTGGTTTCCGTGCTGGATAACGGCAGGGGATTCGATATCCGCCAGAAGGGGAAGAAGCGTACCGGACTGGGCATCATCACCCAGACCCTGGCAGTGGTGAACGAGCATAATCGCCACAAGATGACTTTCTCGCTGCAGAACCGGAAGGCAGAAGACGGCAGCGTGGCAGGATGCCTGGCGCAGGTATGCATACCCGATGGCTTCGTGATATAGCAGGACTTGCGAAATTTGAATATAAACAATATAATAAGGTGTATGAAAGTTGTAATCATAGACGACGATAAATCTTCAGGCAAGGCTTTGGCTGATTTATTGGAAACGAAATACGATATGGAGGTGCTGGGATGCGCGCTCTGTGGACTTGACGGCCTGGCGATGGTAAACAGGTACCAGCCCGATGTGCTCTTCCTGGATGTCCAGCTGCCCGATGTGAATGGCTTGGATTTCCTGGATAAGCTGTCGGGATTCGTGCACCGCCGCTGCCAGGTGGTGATGTACACGGCATACGATGAATATATCCTGACAGCCTTCCGCAAGCAGGCTTTCGATGTGCTGCTCAAGCCTATCAATCCGCAGGAACTGGATACCATCGTCAGACGACTGGAGAAAGAGGCTGAGATAGATGCCGAGAAAGAGGCTGAGAAAGATGCCGGGAAAGAGACAGGGAAAGTGGTAGGGGCTGGCGTGAAGAATGCACCCGTTGCTAACGGCAAGCTGCTCTTCTATACCAACTCCGTGGATTTCAGGCTGGTGGATAAGGAGAATGTCTGCCTCTTCCAGTATAATCACGAAGTGAGATGCTGGGAGGTGGTGGTAGCTGACAACAGGAAGCCTATCAGGCTGAAACGCAGCGTGAAGAGCACTGACCTGCTTGCGCTCGCCCCTCATTTCATGCAGGTAAACCAGAAGTTCATCGTCAACATCAATTACCTCATCGAGGTGGTTGACAATGTGTGCCATTTCTATCCCCCTTTCGATGAAATCGACTATGTAAAGGTGGGCAGACTCTATAGAAAGAAACTGATAGATAGATTTTTAAGTATTTAAAACATAAGTAGGTATGATGAGAAAAAAGTATTCGGTCATCATCATGATGATTGCCCTCTTCGGAGGACAGACAGCCCTGGCACAGAAGGCAGGACGCGTAAAGAAGCAGAAAACGAAGGTACAGACGGAAGAAGTAAAGGCTGTGGTTCAGGAGGAACAGCCTGCAGTGCCGGAGAAAGTCATCCCAGTAACTCCTCCCGTTCCGCAAGACCGGCTGGACACCCTCTATTACAACAAGAGTTGGAAGGTAACCCCTAACAAGGCTTTCGCCAACTATTATCGCCTGGCGCTCTATCCTGCTGATTCTACGGCAGCCAAGGAGTTCCGCACCTACTATATGAGCGGCGAACTGCAGGGCGAAGGCAGCTTCGTGGCCCTCGACAAGAAGGATGATGCCAAGAGCCAGTTTGCCGGCACCTTTACCACCTATTTCAAGGATGGACAGGTAGAGCAGAAGAAAACCTATCAGGCAGGACTGCTCTCGGGCGAATATACCTCTTATTATAGTAACGGCAACGTGAAGGAGCATTTCTTCATGAACCAGGGCAAGAAGATGGGGGTAGGAGCCTCTTTCACGGAGAACGGCAGGGTATGCACCCTTACTCCCTACAAGAATGATATCCCTGAAGGATTTTATGTAGTGGTGGATGCCGACGGCAACTATTCCAAGTATTCGCTCACCGACCACCAGCCTATCCTGGAAACCCCTTCGCCTGATGAAATCCTCACCGAGTATAAGAACGGTGTGGCATGGCCTTACTACAACAAGAACGGACTCATCGTGGGCGTGAGCAATTCGATGGTGGATGAGAACATCGGCGATTACCGCGAAATCGGCGTCTTCATCGTCAACAAGAGCATGATCAATGTGGATATCGACCCTTCCCAGATTGAAATCTACGATATGAAGGGCGGCAAGCGCAAGGATTTCGAACTGGTGGGCGCTGATGAGTATGACAAGAAAATCTTCAAGTTCAAGAAGAAGGTGGCTAAGCGTGCGGTAAAGAACAAGGCGATAGTGCAGACCGAACGTGAGAACAACGTGAATGCCAACCTGGGAGCGCAGGTGTTTGATGCCGGAACCTCCAATACGCTGAAGGATTTCCAGACCCGTATCTGCCGGATGCAGCAGCTGGAAGACGGCAACCGCATGAAGTATTCCGACAAGATGCCTGAGGACCTGGGCTATCTGGAGCGCACCACCATCCATCCGGGCGAAGTGGTTTCGGGCTATCTCTATACCACCGACCGCAAGGCTGCCGATCTCTTTGTCAAGGTAAAGATCAAGGGCATCGACTATCTCTTCGAGTGGAAGGCAAGCAAGAAGAAATAACGTGTGTGAGATGTGAATGCTAACTATTAAAAAATAATGGAAATGATGAAAAAGATTTTGATGATGGCCATCTTGTGCCTCGTATTTACAACAAGTGGTTTTGCACAGTTCAAGAGAACTGCATTCAATCATGTGGGTCTGAATGCAGGCGTGGGTACCGAAGGTATCAGCATCGGTGTGGCGGCTCCTGTTTCCAATTTCGTGGAGTTGGAGGCAGGCGTGGATATTCTGCCTAAGTTTCTCTCGATATCTGAGCAGATGAACATAACGGCAGATGCCTCTATCATCGTTCAGGGACAGTCGGTGAGGATTCCTAATTCCAAGGTGGATGTGGATGCTGATTTCTCCCGCACAGCCTTTCATGCCAAGGCGAATATCTATCCTTTCGGCGGCAACAGCAAGTTCTTCGTGGCTGCCGGCTTCGCTATGGGCGGCGCCAAGCTTGCCAAGTTGAGCGGTCACAGCGATGATCTGGCGCAGTTTATCAGTAAATATCCTGAATATTCAGATGAGATTCTGAAAAACGTAGGTGCGGAACTCTCGGATTACAATATCAAGTTCGACAAGAATGGCGATATCAATGCCGACCTGCGCTGCAACTCCTTCCGTCCTTATCTCGGTCTGGGCTTCGGCAGAGTGGTTCCCAAGAACCGCCTGGGCTTCCGCTGGGAGATCGGCTGCCAGTATATGGGCAAGCTGAAGATCTATCAGAACGGCGAGGAGGTAGATGTCAGGAAAGCTCTCAATGATTCGATGGGTGAAGATGGCGGCGACATCGCCGATATCGTGGATAAACTGAAGTTCTATCCTGTGCTCAAGTTGCAGATTGTGGGCAGAATCCTGTAATCAAAATAAGAAAAGTTTGAATTATACATAAAAAAACGGGCAAAATGGTAGCAGTTAGCCAATTATTTCGTAACTTTGCACCCGCAAACTTATAAAAAAATAAAAGAAGAATGGCTAATTTGAGATTTGAGGTTGTAGCCGAGGCCTTTAAAAAGAGACCTGTTGAGGTGGAAACTCCCAAGGTGCGCCCTTCGGAGTACTTCGCCAAGTATGTATTCAACCGCCAGAAGATGTACAAGTATCTGCCATCTGATGTGTATGAGAAACTCATCGATGTGATAGATAACGGTACTCGTCTGGACCGTTCCATCGCTGATGCCGTGGCTGCCGGCATGAAGCTCTGGGCTGAGGAAAACGGGGTAACACATTATACTCACTGGTTCCAGCCATTGACAGAAGGTACTGCCGAGAAGCACGATGCCTTCGTGGAGCACGACGGTAAGGGTGGTATGATTGAGGAATTCTCCGGCAAGCTGCTGGTGCAGCAGGAACCGGATGCCAGCTCTTTCCCTAACGGCGGTATCCGTAACACCTTCGAGGCTCGCGGCTATTCTGCATGGGATCCTACATCGCCAGTGTTCATCATCGACGATACCCTCTGTATCCCTACCATCTTTATATCTTATACAGGTGAGGCGCTGGACTACAAGGCTCCATTGCTCCGCTCGCTCCATACCCTGAGCGAGGCGGCTACCGAGGTGTGCCACTATTTCTACCCACAGGTAAAGAAGGTGCAGACCAATCTCGGATGGGAGCAGGAATACTTCCTGGTAGATGAGAGTCTCTATTCGGCACGTCCCGACCTGATGCTCACCGGACGCACCCTGATGGGCCACGATTCGGCCAAGAACCAGCAGATGGACGACCATTATTTCGGAACCATCCCTGAGCGTGTGCAGGCTTTCATGAAGGATCTGGAAATCCAGGCACTCGAACTCGGCATCCCTTGCAAGACCCGCCATAACGAGGTGGCTCCTAACCAGTTTGAGCTGGCGCCTATCTATGAGGAGTGCAATCTTGCAGTAGATCACAACATGCTCCTGATGAGTCTGATGAAGCGTGTGGCTCACAAGCACGGTTTCCGTGTGTTGCTTCACGAGAAGCCATTCGCTGGCGTCAACGGTTCCGGCAAGCACAACAACTGGAGTCTCTGCACTGATACCGGCGTGCTGCTCCATGCGGCAGGCAAGACTCCTGAGGATAACCTCCGCTTCGTGGTCTTCATCGTAGAGACCCTGATGGGTGTCTATAAGCACAACGGACTGCTGAAGGCATCCATCATGAGTGCTACCAATGCCCATCGTCTGGGAGCCAACGAGGCACCTCCAGCCATCATCTCTTCATTCCTCGGCAAGCAGCTTACCGACCTGCTCGACCATATCGAGAAGGCTGACAAGGAGGAACTCTTCGCCCTGGCTGGCAAGAAGGGTATGGAGCTGGATATCCCTGAGATTCCGGAGCTGATGATCGACAATACCGACCGCAACCGTACCTCACCATTCGCCTTCACCGGCAACCGCTTCGAGTTCCGTGCCGTAGGTAGCGAGGCCAACTGTGCCTCAGCCATGATCGTGCTGAACACCGCAGTAGCCGAAGCTCTCACCGACTTTAAGAAGCGTGTCGACGCACTCATCGCCAAGGGCGAGGACAAGACATCAGCCATCATCGACATCGTTCGCCAGGACATCAAGACCTGCAAGCCAGTACGTTTCGACGGCAACGGCTACAGCGACGAGTGGGTGGAAGAGGCTGCCAAGCGCGGACTCGACTGCGAGAAGAGCTGTCCTAAGATCTTCGAGCGCTATCTCGACCCAGCATCCATCGAGATGTTCGAGAGCATGGGCGTGATGAAGAAGAACGAGCTCGAGGCCCGCAACGAGGTGAAGTGGGAGACCTACACCAAGAAGATACAGATCGAGGCCCGTGTGATGGGCGACCTGTCCATGAACCATATCATCCCTGTCGCCACCCACTATCAGAGCCAGTTGGCAAAGAATGTGGAGAACATGATCGACATCTTCGGCGAGGACGAGGGCAAGAAGCTCACCGCCCGCAACATCAACATCATCAAGAAGATAGCCGAGCGCACACAGATCATCGAGACCGGTGTCGAGGAGTTGGTCAATGCCCGCAAGGTGGCCAACAAGATAGAGAGCGAGCACGACAAGGCAATCGCTTACCACGACACGGTGGCTCCAAAGATGGAGGAGATCCGTTATCAGATAGACAAACTGGAGCTCACCGTAGCCGATGAGCTCTGGACGCTGCCTAAGTATCGTGAGCTCCTGTTCATCCGATAATATCGTAACATTTCAAACGGCTGCACTCCGCCGTGCGTAGCGGAGTGCGCTGTTAACTCTTCATCAGATACAGAACAGAAATTGAACGATCAATCTATTTCTTTTATTGGTTGTTTAAGTTTGCGCGGAGTGTGGTTGTGAAATCGTGCTCCGCTTTTTTATGCCTTTTTGTTCCTGTCTGTCAAAGATGGCTTCCAAAGTCGAAAATGACTAATGACTAATGACTAAATCTTGCGAAATTTCATCAAAAATCGAATTTGACCAAAATGACCATGACCACTTTGACCGGAATCACCCTAAATAAATTAAGATAAAATAAATTACATTTTGGCTTCCAATCCTCTTGCAAAAAGCAAGGAAATGATGAAGAGTAGGAAACTGTTTCTCCCTCTCCGTTATGCAATGATGTTTGCTGCGCCAGGATGAAAAAATGAACAAAAACCAAAGGTTTTGTAGTGTTTATGCAGATTTCATCTGTGAAATATGGATATTTATCCATAATATAAAAGAATTATTTTCATGCAAAAAAATGCAAAATAAAGCCCAAGAACGAAATGTATAAATATACAATCATAAAATAGCAAGTTTTAAGAGTGAATATGTAGTAAATAAAACTTACAAAACACAAAAGATGAACATGTTTTTATATTTACTGAACTTTAGCAAGTTCATAAGTTATCACTCCCTTCGGTCGTTAGAAGTTATAACCAACAGCCTTTTTGGACAAGAAGAAACTACTTTTCATGCTATGAGAAGAGGAGAAATAACCCTTCTGCAGCCCATGAGGGGGGAATGGTTTATTTTGTAAACTAAAGTTAAATATTTGTTTTTTGAGGGAAAAAAGTTTGGTTTATAAAATAAACTATGTTATCTTTGTGCCCGAAATCATGATTGTGAAGAGTGATGTGGTTTATAAAATAAACTAAGTGTTCTACCGGACTCCTTTATTATATAAGGAGTCGCAAACTAAAAGAAAAATGGAAGAAAAGAAGATTTCTGAGCAGGAGAGCCTTGAGCTCATCAACCAGATGATAGAGCAGACAAGGAGGGATTCGACAGTGGGATCGGGCAATACGTTCCTGATTTGGGGTTATGTTTGTATGATCGTATCGCTTGCCGTCTTTGTTGCGGCATATACGGGTCCTGGAGCCTGGGGCTGGCTCTACTTGGGCATTCCCGTTATGGGTGGCGCTGCCACGCTGATAGCTGGAAGAAAGAAAAAGAATGCGCCTTCTACGTACACCTCGAAGAGTATCAACAGCATCTGGGCGTGCCTGACGGGTGTGTTTGTCGCCTATGCCACTTACAGTCTCGGGTATTGGGGCGAGATGGAAGGCTGGTCGGGAATGTTTCTGCTGGGACTGTTGCTGCCCGGTATAGGAACCTACTGCACCGGCACTATTCTGAAGGAAGAGCTGCTGAAGCTGTGCGGCTTGATAGGTGTCATGATGGGAGTGGGCTTCCTGCATGACTTATGCACGGGCGCAGTGATTAGCCTGGCATGGCCGATGCTGATGGCGGTTTCTTCGGCGATAACGCTTGTCGCGCCAGGACATTATCTGAACTATCAATCAAAAAAACAGCGTAAATGATGCAGGAACTGAATCCTCTATTACACAGTCAGTTGAGACTTGCCATCATGTCGGTGTTGCTGAGTGCTGAAGAAGCTGACTTCGTGTATCTGAAGGAGAAAACGGAGGCTACAGCGGGCAACCTGAGTGTGCAGTTGGACAAACTTGCCTCGGCTGGCTATATCAAGAAGGAGACTGACGGCTCGGGCTCCAAGCCAAGAACTGTCTGCAGAATGACTGAGGCAGGCCGACAGGCCATGCAGGAATATGTAGCGGCGCTGAAGACCTATTTCTCGGGTCTTTGATGCTGAGAATGAAAAAATGCTGCCATCTGACGGGTTCTATGACCTGACCGATGACAGCATTTTGCTGTTTTTGGGGCTATCGTTTGTCGGGAGAATCGGATTCGCCTTTGTCTATTTCGCGGAAAAGACCGAAGAATCTGTTGCCAGCCCAGATGATGCCGACAATCAGGGCTATGGAGATTAAGCCCTTCAAAAATCCACTCAGCAGACTTGGCAGACTGTCCCAGAACGGCAGACAATGTACTCCGAACCCTACAGCTATGGTCAACACCAATGTGCCGACGATGAGGAGTTTCTCGTTCCGGATAGTGGGCGAGGAGGGTACTTCTACCAGATGTCGCAACTTGTATATCTTGTAGGTAAAGAATATGCAATTCAGAACCAAAAGGGCTAAGCATGTTATCATTCCGCCTAAGAAGATGCTCTCGCCCTCTATCCATTCTGCACAGCCGACCCATATAAAGAAGAGTGCAAAAACGACAGACTGCAGGCGGCTGCAAAGCGACAGGTAGTGTACTTGCCGGGCGTTGACTATCTTGACGAATGGCAGATCATTGGCCGACGGGTGATAGCTGTGACGGAAGCTGAGACCAACGCTGACTGTGCCGAAGACGGCGACGATAAGGATAGACTGCCATTCCTCGGTTGCGGCATGGATGATGTTTGCGATGGTGAGAAGCCAAATGGCAAGCAACAGGATTCCGATGACGTACTCGAAAATTCTGACACTTGTTGTGCGATAGATCTTGACTTGTGCGAAGATGCTGTCCTGCTCCTCGTCATCGCTGTCACTGAACAGGTCGAGCGCAAAATGCAACAGTTTGTTTTTCATTTGATTCAAATTTTCTTTAACTTCTATAACTTCCATGCATGCGAAACTTCAGTTAAGTATTCGTTGCAGTTTTCTTTTTCTTAGGCAGTCTGCCTGCTTTGCGCAGCGCTTCGGAGATGATCCATTGCAGCTGGCCGTTGGTGGAGCGGAACTCGTCAGCAGCCCATGCCTCAATGGCACTCATCGTTTCCGAATCGATGCGTAATATAAAACTTTTTGTAGTTGTCTCTTTTTTAGCCATGCTGTTAGTGATTCAATGTTCCCGTATTCACCACAGGCTGGGCGGTGTCGTCGCCACAGAGTACTACGAGCAGATTGCTGACCATGGCAGCCTTCTTGTCGTCGTCCAGCTCGACTACTTCCTCATCGCTCAGCTTCTGCAAAGCCATCTTCACCATTGATACGGCACCTTCTACGATCTTCTCTCTGGCTGAGATGATGGCCGAAGCCTGCTGGCGGCGAAGCATCACGGCTGCAATTTCGGGAGCATAGGCCAGATAGTTGATGCGAGCCTCTACCACCTCGATGCCTGCCATTGCCAATCGCTCGTCGATGCGGGTTTCCAGTTCCTTGTTGATTTCGTCGCTTCCATCACGAAGCGTTTTCTTGCTGCTGTTGTCGTCCTCGTCATCGTCGTAGGCATACTGTCCTGCCACCTGTCTGAGAGCTGCATCTGCCTGAATCTGAACGAAACGTCCCAGCATATTCATTACCTGTGCGGCAGAGGCTCCGACGCCAGCCTGGCCGACAGAACCTTCTGCCATCGTCTGGGTGTCGATCTCGAAAATGGCTTTATAGGTATCTTTCAGTTTCCATACCAATACCATGCCGATCATGATGGGGTTGCCCGTCTTGTCGTTCACCTTGATGGGTTCGGCATCGAGGTTGCGCACTCGGAGCGAGAGTTTTTTCTGGCTGATAAACGGATTCAGCCAATAGTAACCTGGCTGGGTAAACGTACCACGATACTTACCGAAGAAAAGCAGTACGCGTGCCTGTCCTGGCTCTACGAGGATAAAACCGCAAACGCAGATGATGCTCAGGATGAGGAGCACTGCGCTGCTGATGCCGCATACACAGGCCTGCCATGTTTCTTCTGACAGGCAAGTCAATACAAACATTCCTATTCCTGTCAGGAAGACGAGAAGGTTGATCACTAACATCAGGATGCCATTTATGGTCTTGCCCTGAAATGCAAATTCCTTATTTTCCATATTTTACTGTTTATGTTGATATCATCTTGATATCGCAAAAATATGATATTAAAATGATATCACAATGGCTGAGGCGGATGTTTTATAATACTTTAACAAGAAAAGGCCGCTGAGACGATTCTCGGCGGCCTTTTTTATAGGAATTACTCTCCCCTTATTCTTCCTCTTCTTCCTCTGCATCGAGGGGAAGGGGTTCTTTCTTTCCGAAGTCGGGGTCGATCTTGAGGAAGGCGGTGACTACGAAGGTGATGGTGCAGCACGCCATGACGATGATGAAGAACAGGCGATAACCCACCATGTCCTTGAGATAGCCCGAGAGCATGCCGGGAAGCATGAGGCCAAGATAGGAAATGCCCGTACAGATGGAATAATGGGAGGTCTTGAACTTGCCCTGGCTGTAGAAGAGCATGTAGAGGGTGAGGACGGTGAAGCCCAAGCCATAGCCGAACTGCTCGACAAACAGGCAGGAGGAAACCACGATGAGGTTGGAGTTGAGCGAGTAGCTCAGGAAGATGTAGACTGCATCGGGCAGTGTTATCGCCATGACCATGGGCCACAGCCACTTCTTCATGCCGTCGCGGCTCACCAGGATGCCGCCGATGATGCCGCCCAGGAGGAGACCGATGAGTCCGACGGTGCCATTGGCGAAGCCATACTCCTGGGGCGAGAGGCCCAGTCCGCCCTGTGAGTTGGGGCGGAGGATGAAAGTCTTGGTCATGGTGTTGAGCAGGGCCTCAGGGAATCGATAGAGCAGGAGGAAGAGCATGACGCAGATGGTTTCCTTGACGGGGAACTTTTGGAAGAACGTGCCGAACATGTTCTTCAGTTCGTGAGCCACTTCGCCTACGCTCCGTTCGGTTTGCACATCGTCGGCAGGACGCGGCATGAAACGGCTGTGATAGAGCCACAGTGCGATGAAGATGCCTGCCAGACCGTAGAATATCAGCGCCCACGAGAAACGTATCTGGTTGCGGAACACTACCTGCAGGACGCCTGCCAGCGAAACGAGAACGCCGTTGACGAAGATGATGGCAAGCCGGTAGAAGGTGTTGCGCAGGCCTACATACTTGGTCTGGTTGTGCTCATCGAGCTCTATCATGTAGAAGCCGTCGGCAGAGATGTCGTGTGTGGCGCTGCAGAAGGCGATGAGGAAGAAGAAGCACATCGTGGCCTGAAACCAGAATGCCGTGGGGATGGAGAAGGCGATGCCCGCCAGGGCAGCTCCGATGAGCGCCTGCATGGTGAGCACCCACCAGCGCTTGGTCTTCAGCAAGTCGATGAACGGACTCCACAGGGGTTTGATGACCCAGGGCAGCGCCAGCCAGCCAGTGTAGAGGCCCACCTCGGAGTCGGTGAGTCCCATCTGCATGTACATCACGACAGAAAGACCCGTGACGATGATGTTGGGCAGTCCTTCTGCAAAATATAAGGTTGGAATCCAAGCCCAGGGACTCCTGCTGTTTTTATTTGTTGCCACTTTTTGGAAATGTTTAATGAGGAGATTTTTCAGAAGATTTTTCAGGAGATTTTTCAGGAGTTAAAGGAGTTAAGGAGTTATCGCTCCCTTCGGTCGCTGAGGAGTTAAGACAAATGCCTTGAGGGCGATGTTTAAAGTTTAATTTTAAGTCCACTAAAGCATTTGTCTTAACTCCTAAACTCCTAAACTCCTGAGAAATCTCCTTTAACTTCCCTCCTCCTCCTTCGAGAAGAGTCCGAAGAGTTGCGAGTCAATTCTGTCGACGATTTCGCCAAACTCCCTGGGGTTGTGTTCGAAGTCGAGGTTATCCACCTCTATGACCAGCACCTTACCCTTGTACTTCTTGTATATAAACTCATCGTACAGGTTGTTGATACCCTGCAGATAGTCGATGGGCATCTGCTGCTCGTAGTCGCGTCCCCGCTTCTGAATGTTCTTTACTAAGTGCGGAACCGAAGCTCTCAGATACACCATGAGTTCAGGCATTTTGATCACCTTCATCATCGAGTCAAAGAGTCCCATATAGGTATCGTAGTCCCGCTCGTCCATGTTCCCCATATTCTTGTTGTTGGTAGCGAAAACATACACTCCCTCAAAGATGGTCCTATCCTGTATGATGGTCTCCTTGCTCTTTTCTATCTCCAACAGGTTTTTGAAGCGCTGTTTCAGGAAATACACCTCCAGGTTGAGCGCCCATCTCGAGATGTCCTTGTAGTAGTCGTCGATGTATGGGTTATCATCTACAGGCTCCAGAAATTTCTTCCATCCATAATGCTTTGCAAGCATATTGGTGAGTGTCGTCTTTCCGCTGCCGATGTTGCCAGCTATTGCTATGTACATGTTATGTTGTTATAAGTATATTATCAATCCGTTGTTATGATTCTTTCGTAAACTGCTCCACGAATTGGTCTTCCGTGATGATAGGAATGCCCAACTGCTGCGCCTTCCTGTTCTTGGTGCTTGCCGAGGCAGCATCGTTGTTGATCAGGAAGGACGTGCTCTTGCTCACACTTCCCGTCACCTTACCGCCCTGTTGCTCGATGTAAGCCTTCAGCTCGTTGCGGTTCTTGTAGTGGTGCACGTCGCCCGTCACCACAAAGGTCAGTCCCTCGCACATCGAGCCCTTCTCCAGAGGCTCCTCCTCCCTGATGTCGAGTTCCTTCAGGAGTCGCTGCACCTTACCGAAGTTCTTGTCGTCGCGGAAGAAGCCGATAAACTTGGCACTCTTCTCCGGCCCGATACCCTCGATGCTTGCCAGCTCATCGTCGAAGAGAGCCGTGCGTGCCACCTCGATGAGCTTTGCCACTGGATATTCAGCCAGCAGTCTCTTCGCCACATCTCCGCCACACAGCGGAATGCTGAGCGCATAGAGCAGATGACGACCGTCGGTGGTACGGCTCTTCTCGATGCTTTCCAAGAGGTTGTGCACCGACTTGCGGCCGAACCCCTCGAAGGTAGCAATCTGGTGGCTGTATTGCGACAGATGATAGAAGTCGGCATATTCGTGGATGAAACCGCAGTTGATAAATCGCGAAACCGTCTGTTCCGAGATACCCTCGATGTTGATACCCTCCTTGCTCACGAATCGCGAGAACTTCTTCAGCTGCTTGGCCGTACAGTCGGGGTTGGTACAGTGTAGCGTCTTCGTGCCGCTCTCACTCTCCGCCACCACCGCCTGTGCACCACATACAGGGCACACCTCAGGCACCTCGAGCACACCCACCTTCTCAGTGATGCGAATCACCTTCGGTATAATCTTGTTGGCCTTGATCACCTGCAGACGCGTACCCTTGCCCCCGATGCCCAGTCGCTCACACTCACTGATGTTACAGAGCGAGGCACGCTGCACGGTCGTACCCTCCAACTCCACAGGCGTGAAGACAGCCACGGGCGAAATCGTATTGGCGGCACACGACCATTCTATGTGGTCCAGAGTAGTGTCGGCATGCGTGTCCTGCCATTTAAAGGCATAGCCCGCACGTGTAGCATGATGACCTGTCACCGACCCCGTAGCAGCATACGCCGTATCATCGTAGGCTATCACCAGACCGTCGACAGGGAAGGGGAACACCTTGTTCGTCACCTTGTGGGTGAAGAGGTCCACCACCGCCTGGATATTCTCAGCAGTAGGGTGGTCAATGCGTTCGCGCTCCACGGGGTTGAAGCCCAGCGAAACGAGGAAGTCCATCCTCTCGCCCCACGAAGTGATGTCGTGCTCAGTATATACTAAGGTAAAGGGAATCCACTGCAGATGTCGAGGCTTCACCTCCTCGATGTCCTTCAGAGCCAGCGACCCCGAAGCCAGGTTGCGTGGATTAGCATAGTCGCCCTCCGTCTCCAACACAAATCGCTCGAAGTCAGGATAGGATATCACCGCCTCGCCACGAATCACCAAGTGTCCCATCTCGTCTATCTGTTGAGGAATACCAGCGATGGCAGGTGCCAGATGAGTGATGTTGGTACCGATATGCCCGTTGCCACGAGTCACCACCTTGGTCAGCCTACCGTTGTCGTAGGTCACGACGAGAGTCAGACCGTCCAGTTTCCACGACAGCCAGATACACCTTCCGTCAGCCCATTTCACCAGTTCAGCCACACTCTTCGTCTTGGCAAGCGACAGGGCAGGGAACTCATGCTCCTCCTTCTGTCCCGCCACGTTATCTTCCGACACCTTGGCAGTAGGCGAGTCGGGCAGGGTGATCCCCGTTTCCTCCTCCATCAGTTTCAGCCGGTCGAACAGAGCGTCCCATTCGTAGTCGCTCATCAGTTCCCCCTTACCGTTATAGTAAGCCTCCGAGGCCTGGTTCAGTTTATCCACCCATTGCCTCATCAGCATTTCTTGCTGTGTCATATATATATTAATATTTATCTTACTTTTTCAAGTATGGAAGTTCGATAAGTTAAAGAAGCTTCCCCGGTTAGCAAAAGTAAAGTTTCCATTGTTTTTGCAAAAATAGGAAATAGTTTTCAATTAGCCAAACATTCTTACTCTTTTCACTGATTTCTTAATAAATATTTGGCAGTCTCATAGAAAAGCCATACCTTTGTCGAGTCTAAGAATTTCAATTCAAATAACACAAAGACATATGTTCCGACTGAAGACATTAACGATATTAGGCAGCAAGGCCGAGCTATCCACCCTCCCCGAGGGCAAGCTGCTCATCAATACGATCAACGCCCATTCCTATAACACAGCCCTGAAGGATCCCCTCTTTGCCGAGGCCCTGTCGTGTGGCGACGTACTCATCCCCGACGGAGTGAGCATTGTGAAAGCCTGCCGATGGATAGGAGCGAAGTCGCAGCCTCGTGAGCGCATCGCAGGCTGGGATCTCTTCGACCACGAGATGAACCGTCTCGAACGTGAGAGTGAAGCATCAACCGCCAAAGGCGAAAGTCCTAAGACAGTGATGTTTATGGGAAGCTCTCAGAAAGTACTCGACATGATAGTGAAGCGAGCCGCCGAGGTATATCCCCATCTCAAGGTAGCCACCTATTCACCCCCTTACAAGCCCGAGTTCACCGACGAGGACAACCGCGCCATCATCACCGCCATCCATGCCTCCAATCCCGACCTGCTGTGGATAGGCATGACAGCTCCGAAGCAAGAGAAGTGGACCTATTCCCACTGGTCAGAGCTCGACATCCACTGTCATGTAGGCACCATCGGAGCCGTCTTCGACTTCTTTGCCGGCACCGTAGCGCGTGCCCCCTTATGGTGGCAGAACCACGGTCTCGAATGGCTCTACCGTCTCCTGAAAGAGCCTCGCCGCATGTGGCGTCGTTACATCCTCGGCAACACCCTCTTCCTCAAGAACATGTTGACCGAGAAACTCTCCAAATAACCCTTGGCAGCATTCCCCAGCCCCCAGGAAGCATCAAGCCAGCATCGAGCATCAAGCATCGAGCAAGCACCAAGCAAGCATTCAGCAAGTCAAGCATCGAGCAAGCAACCCGCAACCAAGTCCTTGAGTGAAAGCGGGTTCATCCCCGCACAAAAAACTGCAGCTCCGCTGCTGG
>ENA-OUOU01000489-OUOU01000489.1-human-gut-metagenome-genome-assembly--contig:-NODE-489-length-24495-cov-8.311047_pt1 | contig 24495 bp, 25 predicted proteins | sample MGYA00237936_ERZ548765 | MGnify/ENA primary metagenome ERZ548765 (study PRJEB26490, sample SAMN05356889) | human gut metagenome | biome: terrestrial biome; feature: human-associated habitat; material...
CACGCGATAAGTATCTTGCCATTATGAAGCCCTACCTTCTGATGTGGCACAGTAGGCTTCCACGAACCACTTGCCCTTTTCAAGCCAAAGATTCCGCTTCTGCCCGCAAATCAGGCAGGTGAAGCAATGCCCTTTCACGCCAAAACGTGATGTACCGTGCTTGACTGCCAAGACACGATCAATTCCATAAGTGCGAGTCTTGTCATAGTTTATGGCAAGAGGACGGATCTTGCCGTCAGGAGTAAAACGAACATCCACTTCGACGTATCTTTTCTCACGGCGAAGGTTGTAATCACCACACATCAGAATTCCTCCTTTTTGCAGATTTATCAGAATGCAGCGTGCATTACTTGCGAATCATACTGCGTGCCACGAGCTGTTTTTCGTTTAACAGAGGAACGGACACTGTATGCTTTTTCCACTCATCCATAGAGCAGGTTACTGCTTTGCACAGACGGCATTTTGTCCAGCCGTCGGTTGCATCAAGATCTACATCATAGTTCATGGTTCCGCACATCGGGCATCTTACATTTTCTTTTCTCATATTATCACCTCTCAAAAACGCCAAATATACACGATTTCGGTCCAGAATTAACACCAAAAAGCTGTTATTTGTGGATTTGATTCGATTATACACCCACTTTATGGAGATGTCAATTACGCATTTGTCGCTATTTTGGAGATTTCTTATTGATTTCCTGTATTTTCTATACTATAATAGGGCTACCGGATCACAAAGGAGTGTTCTTGTTATGAAAAAGAAAACCACGCTCACCAAAATGCACATAGCCCCATCCACAGTGCGCTATGATGCAGTCGCTGCGAGGGATAGCAATGAGGTTGGTCAGATTCTCGCAGGCACACGAAAAAGGAATGGCTATTCACTTGTAGCTTTCTCTGAACTTCTCCGTCACTATGGCGTCGATGTCAGTGATAAAGGAATCAGCAAATGGGAAAAAGGCTATACCACTCCTAGCATTTATCAACTAGTTGCAATCTGCTACGCATTGAACATCAAGGAGGGTCCTTCCTACTTTACAAAGAACTTTCAGAAACCCGCCCTTCTAAATGACATCGGGCAAAAAAAAGTCGCTGAGTACGAAATGGACTTGATTGCATCCCGGCGCTACCAGCCAGACGCAGAAGAGCCCGCGGAAATCGACTACATAATGATGCCTGTATCAGAGTTGCCAGTATCGGCAGGTCTAGGAGCTTTTCTTGAGGGTGAAATGTTCCAGCAGATACAAGTGCCTGCCAGTAGCGTTCCGGCTGGTGCCGAGTTCGGGATATACGTTAGCGGTGATAGTATGGAGCCACGTTATCATAGCGGACAGATCGTATGGGTAAAGCGCTGCGAAGAACTTGAATGCGGAGATATCGGGATATTCGTATATGATGACTGTGGATATCTGAAAAAATACGATGAACATACCCCGGATAAAACCCAAGCAGAATTCCTTACCGACAGCTATGGCGTGGTGCACAATCAACCGGTTTTGGTCTCTCTTAACACCAAATATTCACCGATCCTTATATCTCCAGAGCAAAGATTCGAGATTGTCGGAAAAGTTTTGAACTAAAAAGATGGGAGGGAATTTCGTGGATACGATCAAGCGTGTTCAGGATTTGATGCAAGAGCGTGATATGAATCTGTGTGTGTTGGCAAAGAAATGCGGAATATCGTATTCCACGATTCAAACAACTGCCCGTCGGGGAGGTCAGCTAAGCGTAGAAACCATCGAAAGAATCTGTCTTGGCTTGGGAATCACCTTAAAAGACTTCTTTGATTCCTCATACTTATAGTAAAAAGCCGCTCACCATGCTGGAAACCTGCACGGTGAGCGGCTTTAATACTGCTTCTATTTATCCTTTGGCAACCTCCAGATAAACGCTATTCTCCATGCTCATTACTATTGAAGGAATATACGGGATCGTATTGTCATTATACCGTGTGGAAATAGTGGTCGATTTCATCTCTGTATGAGTTGCTAAATCATAAAGTGACCAGTTGCGTTCTTTACGGTGGGCGGTTATAGTATTCAGAATATTATCCGCCGCCGCTCCTCACTTTCACACAATAAACTTTTGCTTATTATACTGTACTACGCAAAAAACATAAGCCTTCTCGTCGCATAAAAAGTACGAAGTTCGGGAGTGCTAAAATCATGGATAGCCTGTCCGCATTTGACGATTTATACACTGCCATCGAAGCGTGCCTCATTTACCCTGATGAAGTCATCGATCGTTTGGCACGGGCATTCTACCCAGCCATCCTTGCCTGCTGGAACAGCGAGGAAGGCCAGCGTGAGTTTGCTGCATGGCAGGCGGAACAGGTTCATCTTGCTGGAAAAGAGAAGCAGGAAGTTCCCGCTGGGGAACTCCCTGCTGTACATATCATTCTTGTCTGTGGCTTTTGGCAGGGTACGTCCGGGTGGGCGCACCCTGTTTTTTTGTTTTTAATAAACAAGATGGAGCAAATCGGCCAGTACGATCATAGCAACAATTATAGCAAAAAGGAACACGGGCAATCAATCTCCGGGCTGTGATATGGGATCACCCGGCCAAATTGATTCTTTTCCGCAAGCTCCCGGCACTGCCTTGCATCCAGATGCACCGGGTACCGCAGGAAGAGCATCTGTCCCTTCTCCAGCATTTCTGCACTCAGGCTGCCTGCATCTGGGGTCCCGGTCATAATGCCGAGTGCCCCGTGCGCTACCATTTCACGAGCGCGCTGCCCGGCTTTTCCTGTCAGCTGCGGGCCGCTGAGAAAGACAATGCCTTTTTCCCGGTTGAGGAAAGCATCCGGCTTTACCCAGTCCGCAAAATTCGGCGGCACCGGCAGCAGCCATGGCCCACCCAGCTGGATCTGCTGAATCTGCCGAAGGAAATGCGCATCGCCGTAAAATTTCAGATTCGGTGCAAAGTGTTTCAGCAGCAGAAGGATCTCCGGCCCTCGACCATATTTCGGCACCGGGAAGAACAGAAGCTGCGTCTGTTTCAAGCGCTGCACGGTCTCCACGCAGAGCTTTTTGACGCAAATGTTCCAGTCTGCATTCGTGCTGCCGTAAGCCGCATCCAAAACGGCCAGATCTGCCCTCTGGCTCCGCAGCAGGTCGCAGGGGTAGAGCGGGCTATGCTCTGCATAGTCGCCGGAAAAGAGGATGCTTTTTTCGTTCCATTCAAATCGCAGCCAGACGCTGCCCGCACAGTGCCCGGAACGTCCCCATGAGACCTGTAGGCCGGGCAGTTCCGGCACAGAGCCAGAGCCTTTGCAAGGGCAGAGACTTTCCAACGTTTGGATGTGATTCAAGGAAAAGGGCAGCTGGGTCAGAGTAGGCAGTGTAGCATAGATCGGCCCCTGATACCCCTGCTGCACCAGCCACGGCAGCGCCCCGGTGTGGTCAGCGTGGCTGTGGGTCAGAAAGACCGCCCTTAGCTTTTGAATTTGTGCCGCATTCAGCCGGGGCAGGTCATCCTCTGCGCCAGCCAGCAGACCGCAATCCACCAGAAAAGCATCCTCATCATGTTCTACATAAAAGCAGTTGCGGCCATGTTCGCCGCAGCCTCCTGCAATGAAAAGTTCCATCTCAATGTTCCTTCCGACGATCAATGACAGTGTTCAGGATCAGCAGTGCCGTGGTAGAAAACAGCACACACAGCACCGCCATCGCCATGCCAACTGAAACGCTGCCCTGCTCAAACTCCCGCACGATAAAGGTAGAGACCACCAGTGTGTTGGGCGGGGCAATCAGACTTGCCGTTACCAGTTCCCGGAAAGCGATGATGAAAGTCATCATCCAGCCGGTGGCGATGCCCTGCCGGATCAGCGGCAGTGTGATACGCCGCAGGATGTAAGCCGGGCTTCCACCGAACACCTGTCCTGCTGCCATCAGGCTGTCACTGATCTGGGTAAAGGATGAGGTGACGTATTGCACCGTATAGGGCAGAAACAGCACCACATAGGCCAGTACCATGATGCCCATGGTGTTGTACAGCGGCAGGATGTTGTAAATTTGATTCCAGAATAGCATAATTCCGATGACTAGTACAATACCCGGCAGCATTTCCGGCAGCAGACCAATGGCTTCCACCACCTTGCGCAGCTTGGAGTGTGACTTTCGCACTGCCAACACCAGCAGAGTTCCCAGCACCGCACAGATGGTAGCCGAAGTGACCGCCAGAAAAACGCTGTTTTTCAGAGCACTCAATCCCTTTTCGTTCTCGGTGAACAGTTCTACATAATGTGCGATGGTAAAGTTGCCCGGTGCCAGACCGTAGCCGCGGAGATTGATGAGAGAGGTGGAAATGACCGAGAAGTACGGAACCCCAACTGCAATCAGCAGCACCAGAACGATATATGCCCACGCACCGATGGCGGCTCCTTTGCTCATGGACTGCTCTACGCGGCGGGCACCCTTGCCGCTGACCAGATTATAGCTTTTGCGCGTGGTAATGTAATTTTGCAGCATCCACATACACAGACAGATGCCCACCAGCACGGAGGAGAGCGTGGCCGAACTGCCAAAGTCGATGGGTGCTACGGTAGCGTGGCGGTGGATCTCGGTGGTAAACACCTCAAACCCGATGCGCTTGCCCAGCGTAGAAGGAGTGCCGTATTCAGACAGCGTTTTCACAAACACCAGTAGCGCACCAATGGCGTAGTTGCCGGAAAGCAGCGGTAGAAAGAGCTTGCGCATCCGGGCACCGAACCCCGCCCCGAACACCGCGCCTGCCTCTTCCAGACTGGAAGGAATATTCAGCATGGCGTTTTTGAGCATAGTGAGCATGAACGGAAAAACGTGCAGGCTCATCACCAGCACCAAACCGCCCAGTGTGAAGAAGATCTTTTCGCATCCGGCAGCTGCGGGGACCAGCTGCTGCAAAAGCCCCTTTTTCTGCATAAATAAGATCCAGCCCATGGAGGCAATGTAGGGCGGTGTCATGAACGGGATCATAAAGAGAATGTCAAAGACACGGTAGCGGGCAAATTTTGTCCGGGAGAACAGATAGGCCAGCGGTGCGGCGATCAGCGTAGACAACAGCACCACCAGCACACCCAACAGCAACGAATTGCCGATCATGTGGGCGTTTTCCGGGTTCAACAGCGTCTGCACAGCGGGAGAAAAGTCAAGGCGGCCATTCTGCATGACCGCCTTGGCAAAAATCATTCCCACAGGACAGACGATCAGAAAGATCAGCACCACTGCCAGCAACAGCAGCGGAAGATCCGCCTTACGATTCGTCTGTTTCATGGAGCGTTACCCATTGCTGGCACCGCAGATCTGGTTGATCTTTGCAGCATCATCGCTGGCTTCCGCCATCATCTTGTCCCAATCGGGCGTGATCTGAGGAATATCCTCCAGATTGCTGCGCTTGTCGCACTTGATGTCGGTGCGGCCGGGCAGCAGATAGGCATTTGCCACCAGCTGCTGTGCCTCATCGCTGAACAGATAATCGACAAACACCTTGGCATTGTCCATGTTGGGAGCCGTTTTCAGGATCATTGCCGGGCGGGGGTTCACGATGGTGCCGCCTGCCGGGTAGTAGATGTCCAGCGGCTCCCCCTTATTCTTGGAAGAATAGGCGTTGTAGTCCACGCCGGCCACAAGAATTCCCACTTCGCCGGTGGTGACAGCTTCCAGTGCAGCCTTGTTTGCGCCGGGGACCGTCATACCGTTGTCGGCCATAGCCTGAAAATCATCCCAGCCGTTCTTGACCACATAGCCTGCCACAAAATCCTTGCAGGCACCGGACTTTTCCGGGTCGGGGATGGCCAGCTGATCCTGATACTTTGCGTTGCCAAGGTCTTTCCAGTCGGCATCCAGCGTAGAGAACACCGTGGTGTTATAAATAACGCCCACAGCGGATGCACTGTAACCAAACAGCACACTGTCGTCATCCATCCAGCCGTCCACGATGAGGTCGGCGTTCTCCGGGGTGTAGCTTTCCAGCTTGTCATCCGCCTTCATGGACAGACCATCCGACCAAGAAGCCAGAATCACCACATCGGCCACCGGGTTTGCTACTTCGGCTTCCAGACGAGCGAGGATTTCGCCGGTAGTGCCCTGAAACTGCTCTACCTCGATGCCAGTCTTTGCCGTAAAGCCCTCAGCCAGCTTATCGGCCAGACCAGCCGGAGAAGGCATATAGACCGTCACTTTGCCGGTGCCGGATGCTGCAGCGGGAGCGCTCTCACTTGCCACGCCGGAAGAAGCCGTGCTGGAAGTAACTGTGCTGCTTGCGGAGCCGCCGCAGGCGGTCAAGGCGGCAGCGGCAGTCAGAGTGCCCGCCACAGCCAGAAAATTACGACGGCTGATTTTATAATTACGCATAAGGATTCTCCTTTTTCATTTCCAATGATGTATCATCAAGCCGCACCTTGCGGCTGGAAGCAATTTCAGACGGCAACGATGGCGCTGCGGGGCAGATAAAGCGAGAGCTTTTCGCCCACCGAGACCCGCCGGGGGCTGATATATGTCCAGTTCTGTCCGTTGTGGTTCAACTGCAGCTGGTAGCTGCTGCCAAGGAACTGCACCGCCGTGACATCGGCATCGTATTTTTCGGCCTGCTCGGCGGGAACCGTCTGTGCCTGTTCCGGGCGGAACAGATGATTCTGGTCGAGCCAGTTGGAAGAACCTACAAACCGTGCCACGAACTCCGTTGCCGGATGAGAATATATCTTTTCTGGGGTATCATACTGCTCAACTTTGCCGGCGTGGCAGACCGCAATGGCATCGCTCATGCTCATGGCCTCGATCTGGTCGTGGGTCACAAACACGCCGGTAATGCCCAGTTTGGTGATCAGCGTCCGCAGTTCCGAGCGCATTTCTTCCCGCAGCAGTGCATCCAGTGCGGAAAGCGGCTCGTCAAACAGGATGCAGGCCGGTTCAATGACGATCGCGCGGGCAAATGCCACACGCTGCTGCTGACCGCCGGACAGCTGATGAGGATACCGCTGGGCAAAATCATCCAGCTGTACAGCGTGGAGTGCATTTTTCACTTTTTCGTCCAATTTGTCCGTCTTGCCAGCCGCCCGCAGGCCAAAAGCCACATTTTCAAAGACAGTCATGTGCGGCCAGAGGGCAAAATCCTGAAACACAAAGCCAAGGCCGCGCTTTTCGGGTGGAAGATTGATCTTCTTTTCCGAGGAGAACACACAGCGATCCTCAAACCAGATCTCACCGCTGTCCGGCGTTTCCAGTCCGGCGATCATCCGCAACAAGGTGGTCTTGCCGCAGCCGGAAGGCCCCAGCAATGTGGTCAGACTGCCACTTTGAATGATAAAGCTGGTAGGCTGGATCACCTGCTTTGCGCCAAAGGATTTTGTAAGGTTAATGAGCTTGATCTCCATATTTTGCACTCCCATTTTTGATACCTGCTCTATGGTAGCACGAAGGATTTATGCAAACTATCCTGCTAGGGTAAAGCTCATGTAAAAGTCTGGCGACAAAAATTCCCCGCCAAAGTCAAGACCTTGACGGGGCAGAAGGAGAAAAGAAGGATTGCACTCAGGTATGGGGTCATTCAAACTGCGACTTGATTCCTTGCACAGGTCATACGTTGATGCCGCTCTGCCCTGTACCATGGCAAATAAAGAAGCGACAGGATCGCTGCAAGAACCGGCAGAAAGCCCATCAGATAAAACCGTTCTCCCAAGCAGTGCGCGAAAAAGGCTGTGATGGCATTGCCCTGCGGATCATTGAGAAAGAAAAAGTTTGTTTTCAGCATCCGATTCAGGAAGAAGATCGGCGTTGCAGTTGCACATAGAAACGCCAGTACCCAGCGGATATGATGCACCTGCGGGCGAAATCCACCGACAAGCAGAAGGACTGGATAGAGGATCAGCAGAACGTGAATGCTATAGGAATGCAGGTGCAGCAGGTTCCAGACCGGGAGCCGCTGCCACGAGGGACTCAACATTGCGACCACTGCTCCCGGAAGACAGATCGCGTAAAGGATCTCCTTGCTTCGGCGGCTCTGGTGTACGGCATCGTACCAGCAGACAAAGATGTTGATGCTGCACAGGTGGAGAGGCAGATAGGTCACGTTCCATTGGCCTGTGTAAAGCAGGACGGCCTGTTTCATAAACTCATCAGCCAGCATCAGGACAAAAACAGCGCGAAGGATCTGCTGCCGGGTCACTTCCCTGCAGCGGCGATAGATCATGGCGCAGAGAAAGACGATTGCAATCGCTCCGAGCAGTTCTGCCCAATGGACGGCACCAAACAGCGGGAATGCGCGGTAATCTACCCCGCGCTCTGCCTGTATCGTCTGCACAGACTTCCAGAAATCTTCCATACACTTCTCCTTTTTTGCGATTCTATTTTGCAATAAAATTGTATCATGGAAATCGAACTGGAGAAACCGTGCTGTGGTCAAATCCATGTGAAATCCGGGTGCAACTCATTTCAGGTCGGAATGCACATTGGCCTGATAAGCTTCCTCATAGAACTGTGCTTGGCAGTCCACCGCATCGGCACCGGGCATCCGACGGACATAGCTGCCGTCCGGCTGCTGTACACGGGCATTGCTGTTATCGGCCAGCATCGTATTAAAAATGTGCTGCAGGCGCGCTTTCAGAGCCGGAGCCGTGACCGGCGCAGCAATTTCCACACGGCGGAGAGTCGAGCGGGTCATCCAGTCGGCCGAGCCGATGTAATATCGGGCACGCTCTCCCCGCCCCAAAATATAGATACGGGAATGTTCCAGATACCGTCCCACAATGCTGATGATGTGGATGTTATCGGTCTCATCCGGGACACCGGCCCGCAGGCAGCAGATGCCGCGCACCACCATATCGATATGGACACCGGCCTGGCTGGCCTCGATCAGCTTATTGATGAGCACCTTGTCGGTCAGGCTGTTGATCTTGATGCCGATGTAGCCGCCCTCGCCGCGGGCGGCGGCTTCAATTTCGCCGTCTATCAGATTCAGCAGACGGTTCTGCAGGCAATGGGGTGCTACCAGCAGATTCTTGACCGAATCCACCGTTTCGCCCTGATCCAGTGCGCGGAAAACCTCGGTCGCTTCCAGACCGATTTCCCTAGATGCGGTCAGGAAGGAAAGGTCGGTGTACAGGCGGCTTGTCTTTTCGTTGTAGTTGCCGGTGCCAATCTGGGTGATAAAGGAAATGCCGTCCTTTGTTTTGCGGGTGATGAGACAGAGCTTGGAGTGGACTTTCAGCCCTTCGATGCCGTACACCACATGGCATCCTGCCCGCTCCAGCAAACGAGACCACTCGATGTTGTTTTCCTCATCAAAGCGGGCTTTCAGTTCCACCAGAACGTCCACCTGCTTGCCATTTTCGGCGGCTTCCACCAGCGCGTCTACCACCTTGCTGTGGTTGGCAAGGCGGTACAGGGTCATCTTGATGGACACCACATCCGGGTCGCAGGCGGCTTCGTGCAGCAGCTGCAGGAAGGGCCGGATGCTCTCATACGGATAATGGAGCAGCTTGTCCTCCTGCATGATCTGCGGAATGATGGGTTTGCGCTCGTCCAGTGCAGGGCTGGGCTGCGGGTGGCGGGGCGCAAAGAACAGGTCGGTATGGCTGCGCAGCTGATCCTCGATCTGGAACAGGAAGGAGTGGTCCAGCGGAGAATCGTATTCAAACACCCGCTTGGGGTCCAGTTTCAGATTTTTGCACAGGGATTGGATGATTTCTTCATCGATCTCACGACTCAGTTCCAGACGGACAGGTGCCAGCTTCTTGCGCTTTTTCACCACCTCGGCCATGTGGTCCCGGTAGTTCAGGTCTTCGTCGTAGATCAGGTCGGCGTCAATATCCGCATTGCGGGTGATGCGGGCCAGCGTTTTGCTGCTGACCTTATAGCCCTTATACAGCAGCGGCAGGAAGTGCAGGATCAGTTCCTCCGACAGAATAAAGCAGCCGGTACGGCCCGGCACCGGCACCAGCCGGGGGAAGATCTCGCTGCCGCAGGGCACGATGCCGATCTTTTTCTTTTCCGCCTTGGTGCTCAGCACCGCAACGGCATAGATGCCCTTGTTTTTCAGGAACGGAAATGCCTGCTTTTTGCTGATGATGAAACTGGACAGCAGCGGCAGATAGTCCTGCCGGAACAGTTTTTCCAGCTCCGCACGGCTTTCTTCTTCCATGTGAGCAAAATCCAGCAGGCGGATACCCTGCTCTGCAAGCTGTTCCAGCAGACCATTGTAGGCAGCATCCCGCCGGGCCGTCAGCTTATGAATAAACGCCAGTGCAGCATCGATCTGCTCCCCGCTGGTCATATTCGTTTTGTTTTCACGTGCGTTTTTGTCCAACAACATCTGATCCTGCAGGCTTCCGATTCGCACCATAAAAAACTCATCCAGATTGCTCTGGAAGATCGACAAAAAACTCAGGCGCTCACAAAGGGGCAGGCGAGAATCCTCGGCCTCTTCCAGAACGCGCTCGTTGAACCGCAGCCACGAAAGTTCGCGGTTGGCATAGCAATGATAGGTATTTTCCATATTTCTCTTTCCTTTTCCCCTGATAAAAACTTCAAATGCTTGCATGTGCAAACGCTTTTATTGTACTGCGCAGACGTAAAATCAAAAATCTGGATTTTGTATGGAACATGTAAAATTGCTTCTGCGCACAGATTTTACCACAATTTGATTGCAACCGCCTTGAAATTATCTTACAATCATAAATACTTTCTTTTCACAAGAGAATCGAGGAACAAAAAGACATGACGTATAAAGATATCAAGCACAACGAAGAAGTCAACGAACTGCTGAAAAAAGGCAATCGGAATCTGGGCTTGCTGGGCTACACCGACCACTCGCAGGCCCATTGTGTCCGGGTAGCAGAAACCGCTGCGCACATTCTGAAAAAATTCGGTTATTCGGAACATGACATCGAACTCGCCCGGATCGCGGGCTATATGCACGACATCGGCAATGCAGTCAACCGCAGCCGCCACGCCGAATACGGCGGTCTGCTGGCCAACGAGATTCTCAAACAATATGACCTGAGCATTCCGGACCGCATCACCATCGTGTCTGCCATTTCCAACCACGATGAATCTACCGGCGGTGCTGTGGACCCCATCTCGGCAGCTCTCATCATCGGCGACAAGACCGATGTGCGCCGTAGCCGTGTGCGGGAAAAACCGAAGGCAACCTTTGATATCCACGACCGGGTCAATTATGCCGTGACAGATCAAACCCTGAAGATCAACGCTGAGAAAAAAGTCATCTCGCTGAATCTGCAAATCGACACCGATATTTGCAGCATGTACGAATATTTTGAGATTTTCCTGCAGCGGATGCTGATGTGCCGAGGGGCCGCCGATATGCTGGGAGCAACCTTCAAGCTGACGGCCAACGGTGCCAAAGTTCTTTGAAAGTTGAAAAGCCGAAGTTGTCGCACACTTTTGTGTGCAGCAACCTCGGCCCAATTTTAATCTTCTAATCCATGACTCCCGGCCACATTCTTCAAATACACCTCCGGGTCACCGTTCAAAATCAAATCCGCATAACCCAGTGGGTCATTGTAGATGAGGTAGTCCAGTTCGGTCTGCTGGGCCATGGTCACGTCCAGTGCATCCTCGATCCCAGTGCAGTCGATGGAGATTTTTCTCCCATCTTGGAGCAGCAGTTCCACACACCCGGTGTCCATGTTAAATTTGCAGGCTCTTTCATCGTACTTCATGTTCGTGTCCTTTCCGCCTTACGGCACCTTTACAGTTGTGACTTTCGTTACACGGTTTTTCTGATAAGGTTTTGGACACACAGCCGTTTGGAACGAGCCGGAATTGTCATTCCCGAAGAAAACGAAAAATCCGAACCCTTCTCCTATCGAGAAAAGGTTCGGATTTTCATTGCTTGGTGCGACCGGGAGGATTCGAACCTCTGGCCTTCCGGGTCGGAGCCGAACGCTCTATCCAGCTGAGCTACGATCGCTTATATATGAAAAACGCCGTTACAGCGTATTTCAATCTTGTAAAGTAGTCAATTTCCAATAGTGGTCAATTCGTGGTCTGACTACCGTTGACCACCGCGTTTTTGTGAGCGTAAACAACACTGTATCGAACAAAAACGAGCCTAAAACCTGCCATGTCGCAGTTGTCGGAGAACTACGACAAGCCCGTACAGACCAACGTTGAAGCGTGAATTTTGTTGGTTCTGCACAGTTGCGTCCAAAGCAAGAAAACGCCTGTTGGTGGTTGTCACAACGGGCTTTTCGGTGTTTTACGGTGCGTCTGCACAGTAGTAGTCAAATGGTGGTCAAAGAATGTAAAATAAAACGCAATAGAGTACCACTATTCCCGGTATATGACCCTTGCTTTAGCATCTTGCTGTTTTCCTATATAAACCCGTTCATTATGTTCAATTCCAAAAATGCTTGTGCATTTAATTGTCATGTTCATGCAAAAATATCCCAAAGAGTTTGTCCAACTTTCCCAACGATTTCTATAGACATCCTCAGCGAAATATATATCGAAAGCAAGTTTCTTCATCATCAATCTGTGGCTTATTCTGCTTGCAAATTTTAAATTACTTCATATTTCCATTGCAAGTATCCATAATTTTCGTCCATAAAGTGGGCCAAAAGCTGAAATCACTCCAGCGGCCGGGGATAAGCCAGCCGGGCAGGGTTTGCAGAAAATGGGGTACCGCCCACGCAAATGCCAGTGCTAAAGCAAACAGGGCTGCCCCGTGCAAGACACCGGGCAGGGCACAAATAAAGCGCAGCAACAGCACGACCAAAGCCAGTCCGACAATCAGGGCAGGCAGGGCACACGCTGCTTGAGCCAGCCATGCCTCTTGGGGGCCGTAAGTGATGGCGGTGATCTTTCCGGCACCGGTTGCTGCGGCCCACTGTTCGGCGTCCGTTTTGGGGGTGTCGGGCGAAAGACCCCGCAGCGCCGCGTGGGTAAAGCCGCTTTGCGCCGGATAAAGAAGCGTTTTGCTTTTACTTTTAAACACGCCGGAAATGAAATACTCGGTACGGTCCAGTGCAACAGTCAAGCCCATAATATCATAGCTGCCAAACAGTGTCCACGCCAGCGTCGAAGAAATCGCGCACTGCTGTCCTACGACACCGGGTGCTGTGCCCTGAAGATATTCCACAGGCAGACAGTCCTGCGCTGTACCGTCAAAGCCGATACAGGTCACATCTTCCGCTGTGCGGTCAGAATCTGCCGAGACCGCTGCTGCTTTCTCGCTCCAAAAGCTGGCAGTAACGGCTTGAGTGTTGGCATTACTTTTTTCCCATTCCCGTGCAGCGGCAAGCTGCCCGGCTGTAAGCGGGGAAGACAGGGTCACCGTCACGGTTGGGTTCTGCTGTACAATATGCGCTGCGCGGGTCTGCAAAAGCAGCTGCAAAACTACCAGCAATACTGCCGCAACCGCCCAACCTCTTTTACGATGCATCATGGATCTTCACCCGGTCCCCGGCCTGCACGGCCCGCGTACTGCTGACAATGACCTGTGTATCGGCGTCCAGCGCACCACTGACGGCGGCGGTGGTATCGCCCGTTTCCACCACCGTGACAGGCAGCGATACTACGATATTCTGCTGACCCAAGATTGTGGCTTTTTGTTCGATAGCCAGCACATAGCAGCCGGTATTATCTTTATGTACCGCGCTGGCCGGCAGCACACAGGGCCGCTTTTCACCCTGCACCGTGGCCGATGCGTTGGCAGCACCGGCACACCATGCCCCTTTGGACAAGGTGCATTTTGCTGTAACGGTGCCGTTTTCATCCGGGGCCGAAAGGCTCTGCACGGCGGCATCACAGCTTGCGCGGCTCTGGCTCAGGTGCAGTACAGTGCCAACTGAAACAAGGTTGGCTTGAGATTCTTCCAAAGGAATTTCGGCGGTAAAATCGGCATCTGCAGCCAGCTGGCCGCCCACGGCAGGGGAGGGCTGCCCAACCACGAGATCCAGCGACACAAGGGTGCCATCACTGGGGGCAGTCAGTGTGCCGCCCGCCTGCTGCACGGCAAGCAAGGCATCCAGTTCGGCCTGCAGGGTTTCGGCATCAGAGGCCGTTACAGCAGCAGCGGCGCGGTCCAGTGCGTTCTGTTTTTCCGTGGTTTCCTGCTCTTTCTCCAGCGTGTGCAGTGCGGTGTTGCGGTTATCCTCGGCACTTTGGGCGGCGGAAAGTGCCGCATTGTTGGCATCTTCGGCGGCTTTTTGGGCGCTGTACAGGGCATCCTCCGCAGCTTCCAGGGCACCGGCGGCGTTTTCTACGGCGGCCTGTTTTTCAGCGTCGTCCGCATAGCCAGCATTGCGGGCTTTTTCCAGAGCGGCAGCAGCTTCGTCCCGCTTGGTCTGGGCACGGGAAACGCTCTCTTCACCATCGGCGTAGATTCTGTGTGTTTCCTCGTAGGCACGTTCTAATTGCTGCTGGGCGAGCTGGGCGGCGTAGGGGTCGGCGGTGTCTCCCGCCGTCTGTTGTGCGGCCTGGGTCCGGGCCTGCTGCAACGCGGCCCGCTTGGCGTTTACGGCGCGGTCCACTTCAGCGGCATCAAACACGGCCAGCGTGTCCCCGGCCTTGACGGTCTGCCCCGCCTGCACGGGTACTGCCATGACCAGCAGACCCGCGGGCACTGTAAAAGGGGTGCCGCCCGCAAAGCTGACCGTGGCCGTAGTGCGCACGCTTTTTGTCACATTGCCGGAGGACGGCCTCTGCACCGTCACGCTGGCCATGGCTGCCCCTGCTGTACCGCGGGCCAGCAGTGTCAGCACCAGCAGCAGTGCAAAAAAGCGGACAATCCACCCAAGCCGCTGGCGCTGGCGTGGGTCCATCCCGGTAAGCAGTTCGATAGGTCCTCATCCTTTCACGGCTCCGGCCAGGATCCCCTGTTCCAGATACTTTTGGCCGAAAGCAAAAATCAGTACGGCGGGCAGCAATGCAAACAGGCTAGCCGCCATGGTCAGTGCCAGGTCGCCGGTAGTATCGGTCAGATAGAGTGACAGCGACCAAAGCGACTGTGTTTTTAAAAAGGTCATAGGCTGTTCCAGCGCATTCCAGGCATCCAGAAAGCTCATGGTCAGCGCAGCCAGGATACCGGGCAGCCCCACTGGCAGGCCGATTCGCGCAAACTGCTGCCACGGGGTCGCGCCATCTATAGCGGCAGCTTCCAGCAGCGGCAGAGGAACAGCGTCAAACCCGCGCTGCATCACAAATACGGGAAATGTGCTGAATGCCCCCGGCAGAATGACCGCCCAGACAGTATCCATCAGTCCCAGGTGGTTTATCGTCAGATAGGCAGGCACCATAGTGACCTGGAACGGCAGCAACATTAAAATAAGGTACAGCCCCCGCACGGCCCCGCGCCCGCGAAATTTCAAGCGGGAGAGTGCCCATGCGGCGGGAGCACCCACGACCAATTGACCAGCCAACTGCGGAAATGTCTGCAGGCAGGTGTTCCAATAGGTGGTAAAGTATTCCGGTGTGTCCAGCAGCAGCTTGACAGCAGGTTCCAGCGTAGGGTAGCTGGGCAGCAGGGTCCACGCAGCCTGCCCGCTGCCGGAAAGCGCCGGGCCGATGGTCGCGGCCAGCTCCTCCGAGCCGGTCAGCGTGCCCATCAAAAGGAACCATAGCGGGAACCATACGAGCAGGACGAATGGGAAAAGCAGAATTTTTTTTAGAGCCGTTTTATGCATACCGCGATCACCGCCCCCAGCGCCCCTGCCATCAGGATTGCTGCGGCGCTCAGCCTTGGCAGATCCAGTGCCAGGAACCAGTTGTTGAACAAATGCTGCAATAAATAGATGCTTTTTTCCGGGTAGGCCCCGGCCACCAGATAGGCTTCGCGGAAAACTTTAAAGGTGTTCAGCAGACTCAGCACCAGCGTGACGGCCAGTGTGGGCAGCAGGTTGGGCAGGGTAATGGCTGTAAACTGCCGCCACCCACTGGCACCATCCACGGCAGCGGCCTCGTACAAGTCTGTGGAGATGCTGTCCAGCCCGCTGGACCAAAGGATGCTGTCATAGCCGATGTTTTTCCACAGATAAGTACCGATCAGCACCCAGAACGCAGCATCCGTGCCCATAAAGTCACAATGGGTGCCAAAAGTTCCGTTCACAAGGCCGTTTTGGGCAAACAATACTTTCCAGAGCAGTGCAAGGCTTGCCACCGGCAAAGCCATGGGCAGCAAAAAGGTCGTGCGGCAGACCTCGGCCCAGGAGGTATTTTTTAAGCCTTTCGCCCGTAGCGCCAAAGCCAGTGCCAGACTGAGCGCCAGCAGCAGCGGAACGCATACTCCGATAAACCGCACCGTATTTTCCACCGCCAGTCGGAACGCATCGTTGCCCAGTACCGCCGTATAGTTGGCAAGGCCCACAAAGTGTCGCCCCATCGTGTCGGTCACGCTGCGGCGCACCGTCTCCACAAAGGGGGCCAGCACAAACAGGGTGACACCGCACAGGCTGGGGGCCAGAAACAGCCAGGGCGTAGGGTCCGGGTGTTTGTTTTGTCTTTTCTGCATACAATTTTTTCCTGCAAAGCGATGCGCGGGGCAGCATGGCCGCTCCGCGCACCGATGTTACTTTTGTTCTGCCAGATACAGCGCCAGATCACTCTGCACACCCGCCACAGCGGCGGCCACGTCCTCGCTGCCGTCAATGATGGCCTGGGCATGGTTTATAAAGTTCTGCTGCAGCATCACCGGGAACAATACAGGTGTGGTGCAGTTGGCGTAGAAGGCATCCAGGTCGCCGACATACGCGCCGGTCACTTTACCCGTTTTTGCGCCGCTTACCGTCGCTTTGACGGCATCGAGTTTTTCCCGCAGGCAGTCCGTCCGCACCGTTGTACCATCGGAGCAATACTGGCTTTGCACATCGGTGCCGAAGAACGCAGCGGCCAGCCCCTTTGCGGCAACCGGATTTTTGCTGTTGGCATTCACGCCCACCAGTACCTGCGGGTTATAGGCACCCTGCGTCAGGCCGGGCATCGGGATCATATCCACGGGAACGGCCTCGGCATCCGCATCAAAAATATCGTTGGTGCGCGCCATTGCAATGACGGCGTAGGGGGTGGCAACATCCATCCAGCCGAATTTGGCGCGGCTGCAGGTGCTGTACTCGTCCTGCTGTGCATCGATTTTGACAATGTCCGCGTTGTCGTAGCTCTGGGAAGATGCACCGTCCATCTCGGTGTTGATATAGTCAGCCATGCCATAGTAGTCGGCAGTTGTTTTCACAAAGGTAAATATCTTGGTCAGGGCGTCTGCATCCAGTGCGCCGTCGTGCAGCAGGGCATTGGCACTGGAAGGCAGGAGCAGCTTCGCGAAGTCAACGCCGCTGGCCAGCGCCAGAGCATACTTCTGGTCATCGGGCAGAGCCGTGTAATATTCATCGCTGTACTGCTCGGTGTCGGGGCGGGGTGCAGCGGCCAGCACGGCGTCCTGCAGGTCGTTCAGGTCGGTCAGGCCGTCCAGCGTGCCCGCGTCACCACAGAGTGCCGGGACGATGAACCGCGCAGGCAGCACATAGGCCCTGCCATCGGTCATAAACGGATCGATGATATTGCTCTGCAGCGCATCCAGCGGCACGGTGTCACTCATGTCAGCCAGCATTCCCTTATTGATATAGGTCGTGTAGTCGACACGATCCAGAAGCAGCACATCAGGCCCTTCCCCGGCCAGCAGTTCGGTGTTCAGCTGGGTCAGCGCATCGTTGATGGCGGCGCTGACATCATCGGTGTCGGTCTGCACGGCGGTTTCAAAGGTAACGTCCACCTCGGGATTGGCTTTTTTGTAGGCGTTCACGGCCAGCCGCGCCGTGGCGGAATCCGCCAATGACCAGACGGTCAGCGTTGTGTCGGCATGGGTGGGCAGCGTTTCGTCATAGTGATAGAAATAGAGATCGCCGTTTCCGCCGCTGTCGCCAACGAGCAGGACCATAAAGTCCTCCGCCGCCGTGCGCAGCAGAGAGAGCGGATAGTTGCTGGAAATGCTCATCGCTGTGCCCTCGGCAGGGACGACCTGCTCCGGCAGGGTGCCGCCGGGGGCCAGGCGGTAGATGCCGTCCGTGCAGGCGTAATAAGCCGCGCCGTCTGCGTCGCCGGTCAGCGCTTGAGAACTGGTCGCATTGGGGACCGGGTTCAGCAGCTCGGTGCTTGCGCCGGTGGCGGGGTCCAGGGCGTTCAGGATAATATCGCCGGTATTATTGTCAAAGCTCAGGTAAACAAGCTGGTTGCCGACTGTCGTGAGGGAGTTGAGGCTGTACGCCAGATCCTGCGGCAGTGCGGCAGTCGTAACACTGCCGTCAGTCAGGCTGACCTGCACAAAATCCACGGTGTCGCCGTTGGAGACAAAATCCAGCTTATCCCCCTGAAATACAGCTGTGTTGGGGTTGATGCCCTGCTTTACCGTGTCATCCTCTACAACGGTTTTGGTTCCGTCAGGTGCCTGCAGAACCAGCCCGGCATTCTCCCCGTCATAGGTGATAAGCGCCTGCTCACCGTCCGGCGCAACGAGGATCCGCATGACCATCGCATCGCCCACGTCAAACGCTGCAGGTTCCGATGTCCAGTTGGTTCCGTCAGTGCTGGTGCGGCGGGTGTAGTCTTCGATGCTGTCCTCCCCCACCTTGCCGGTGTACAGAACAATCGTTCCGTCCGCCAGCTGCGTCGGGTAAGAGATGAGCTGCTCACCGCCAAGGTCAACGCGGCTCTCGACCCAGCGGCCCATCTGGGTATCGGTGGTGTCTGCAGCGGTCAGGCTGGGAGTGGTGTCCTGCCTGGCGCAGCCTGCCAGACTCAAAATAAATGCCGTGCATAATCCGGCACTGATGATTCGTTTCATAAGTATGTGCCCTCCTTCATCGGGTGTAGCACCAGTATACCGCCCGAATCTTGAATTGTCCTTGAAAAAAGCTGCGGCTTTTCAAGACTGTTTCAAGGTTTGGGGTGTATACTAGAAAGGGAAAAGGAGAATTATGCCATGCGGATTTTATTGATCGAAGATGACCGCGCCCTTTGCACGGCGCTGCTGCCTGCCCTGCAAGCTGCGGGCTATACTGTAGATACCTGCCACGACGGCGCAGACGGCAAAGCCCTTTTGTGCGGCGGCGCATACGATGTCTGTGTACTGGACCGGATGCTGCCCGGGCTGGACGGTCTTAGCCTGCTGCGGGCCGCCCGCGCCAAGGGATGTACCACCCCGGTGTTAATGCTGACGGCCCTGTCCGGCATCAATGACCGGGTGGACGGCCTGGATGCCGGTGCAGACGATTACCTGGGCAAGCCCTTTGACACGCGGGAGCTTCTGGCCCGGCTGCGGGCACTAACCCGCCGCCCCGGCACCACTGCCGAATCTGCCATACGCTGCGGTGACGTGACGCTGGATGCCGCCCAACTGACCCTGAGCGGGCCAAAGGCCGCTGCGGCCCTGACCAAGAGGGAGGCCGATCTTTTAGAGGTACTGCTGCGCACACCGGGGCAGCTGCAGACCCGTGCGGTGCTTTTGGCGCGGGTTTGGGGACCACTGGCCGAAGTTGAGGACGCTAATCTGGACTGTTACATCCATTTTGTGCGGCGGCGGCTGAAAGCCGTAGGCAGTGCGGTAACGATCACCACCGTGCGCGGTAGCGGCTATAAGGCGGAGGTACCGCCATGCTGACTGCACTGCGCCGCCGTTTGACCCTGCTGATGACGGCGCTGACCTCGTTGGTGCTGGCAGGTGCGCTGGTCGTGACATGGAATTATGCCGCCGCCCAGTACAGGACCGCCGCGGAGACGCTGCTCACGCAGAACTTTTCTGCCATCGTTGACCGGCTGGACAGCGCCGACAGCGTAAGTGACGCTTGGCTGGCTGACCAGGAGCACAACAGCGGCTGCCTTTTGTTTTTGTGGGACAACGGTGCCGCGCTGCATTTTGCGGGCACCACGGGCAGCGCCGATGCCCGCAATGCGGTTGAACCTCTGTTAGAAGAAGGTTTGTCCCCCCTGCTGGACACAAGTCTGCATGACAGCAGCGGTGCCGTGCAGCGGCAAAGCGCGGTGTTCACGCTGAACGAATACCGCTGCCACGCAGCCTTGCTGCCGCGCGGCACAGCAGGCAGTTATCTGCTTGTGGCCGCTTTACAGGATATGGGCTTTGTACACCGTCATGCGGTCCAGACAGTTGTGCAGTATGGTGCGATCTGGTTCACTGGCACACTGCTGCTGGCGATCATCAGCTGGCGGCTGACCGGCAAAGCGCTGGCTCCGACGGCATTGGCCATGCGGCGGCAGAAGGAGTTCATCGCCGCAGCCGGGCACGAACTGCGCAGCCCGCTGGCCGTAGTAAAAGCAAGCCTGGACGCTGCGTGCCGCACTCCTGTGACTGAACGCGCCACCCTTTTGCGGAATGCCGAGCAGGAGACGGACCGTATGGCGCGGCTGGTGGAGGATCTGCTGGTGCTGGCCAACGGCGACTTGGATGCCTTGCCGGCCCATCTGCACCCCATCGCACCGGATAACCTCTGCCTAGAAGTATACGATGCGTTTTTCCCGTTGGCGCAGCAGCGCCAACACCCGTTAAGTCTGACCCTGCCGGAGGACAGCGTTCCTTCCATAGAGGCGGACCCGGACCGTGTAAAGCAGCTGCTGGCAATCCTGCTCAACAATGCGTTTGACCACACCCCCGCGGGCACCCCCGTGGAACTGTGCTTGACATACTGTGGGGAAAAAATCACCCTGGCCGTGCAAGACCACGGCCCCGGCATACCGGATGCCGAAAAAGCTCGGGTCTTTGACCGTTTTTACAGCGCTGATCCCAGCCGCACCGACAAGCACAATTTTGGCCTTGGTCTAAGCGTAGCCAAGGAACTAGCCCGGCTGCATCATGCAGACTTGACCGTGACCGACACCCCTGGCGGCGGGGCAAAATTTGCGGTGACTTTTGCGGCAAGGATATCTTAATGCTTGATTGACATCCATAACCGAAAGATGCATCAGCGAACCCTGCTGATGACTATGTACAATACATTAGACGGTGAGCAAACTCTCTAATGAAATCCATCATAGGTGGATTGTCGCCTTGAATTGTGAATGTCGTGTAAACAATTAGCACTTACTGTTGACCGACTGCTAATCTGTGGCGTATACTAGACTTACAGATTTATTCTGTACCAGCACCTTTACAACTGAATACACAGCATAACAGGTACTTTACTTTCCCGGTGGGGCGCACAGCAAGGTCAAGGCAGACCCTAACCCACGGCAGGGAGAGGACATAATGATACTCCAGATGCCCCACAGCTTCAGATGGGGTGACCGCGCAGGGGTTGTGATCAGTAAGATCCCTGCAGAGTCAGTGTACGGTCGTCGTCAGCGGCTTGCCTGTTATGTTCCCAAGTCTGGGGGCGAGCGGCAAATTAGACATTTTTCTTCAGCATTTATTTTGATGTACACGGTTTCTTTTATTATTTACATGACCGTGTGATTGACGCCAGTATGCGTATTATTTGATTTTTATTGAATTTACATCAAGATTTGCGGGGAAAGTGTACCCTTACGCCCGGATAGAACAGAGATAATATATAAGAGCCCGGAGGGCCTTACCAAATCGGTAAGGTTCTCCGGGCTCTTTTTTCTCCCCCGGAAAGTGTATTCAAGAGGGTTATACGGAATAACGATGTAGCACGGAAAGACTAACTATTAAAAGTCAAGCCCCAAAACAAAATTTTCGAGAGAAATTTTAAGGTGGTGAAAATTGGTATAGCAAACAAGAGCATCCGTTGTCGGATACTCGCTCCGTATAAAATCGCACGCTTAATAATCAGCTAAGAAGGCTTTCCCAGAACGCTGCATAGCAAAAATAAGCCTTACCAGCTTTTTAGCAGCATGAGAGATGGCAACATTGTAATGCTTTCCCTCAGAACGCTTCTTTTCAAGATAGGCCGAGAATGTAGGACACCAAAGGCAAACATATTTGGCGGCATTGAAAAGAGCATATCGCAAATATCTGGAGCCACGCTTTTCCATGTGAGCATAACAGTTTTGCAGTTGCCCTGACTGATATGTAGATGGAGAGAGTCCAGCATAAGCCAGCAGCTTGTCTGCGCTTGCAAAGTTGGAAAAATTTCCAACTTCAGCAAGAATCATTGCACCCATATGTCGGCCAATACCGGGGATTGTAAAGATGGGAGAATCCATCTGAGATGTAATCTTGTCAATTGCGGATTCTACCTCAGAAATTTCTTTGTCCAGCTCGCGGATGAGAGCAATCGTGTGTTTCAACTCCATAGACTTAGCAGGCATTTTCGAGCCAATGGAGACCCCTGCGGCTACTTGGATTTCCGCGGTTTTAGACTTGGTATAACGACCTTTAGAGGCGGTGCAAAGAGTCTCAGCGAGTTCTTCAGTATTAGCGTTTGCGATATAGCTTGCACCCGGATAGTTGCTCAGCAGTGCGTATACAACAGCGATGTGCAGACTTGAGACCAGCTTTTCAAGCTCCGGAAACAGAATATTCACTAACCGCGCAACGGAGCTTTTCAGCTTGGCGCGCTCTTTTACCTTATCAAATCTGTATCTGGTTAGTGACTTTAGCTCTTCATTGTGGTATGCTGTATTTGAGTAGGACTTGAGGTCCACATCAGACATGAGCATCATTGCAATGGTACGCGCGTCTATCCGATCTGTTTTGGTTCTTCGCAGGCTGAGACTTTTCCGGTAGAGGTTCGTGTGCAGAGGGTTAATGACATAGGTTGCCAGGCCACTGTCTAAAAGAAACCCCAGCAGATTGTAGCTGTAATGTCCTGTGGCTTCAAGCCCTACTTTTATTTTGCTTTCACCTTGGGAACAGCTTTGGATTCTTGAAAGAAGCGTCTCAAAACCGATGCGGTTATTGGCAATGGTAAATACATCTGCCAAGACCGTTCCTTCCGAGTTGAGGATAAAGCAATCGTGCTTGTCCTTTGCAACATCGATACCAACAAAAATCATTTCTTTTTACCTCCGGCGTTTTATTTTACAGTGCTGCTTAGAGCCACACCTCTTTGCTATGTAACCTCGTTCTATATAAACCGTCTGGCGGTATCTAACTGATTAACACTAAAAACAAAGAGCCGTGGTTGGAGCCTTTCCGAAACCGTCTTGCGGTAGGAGGTTTAAACCAATCCACAGCACCTTGTCTATTGTAGCATTTTGTCCTTGGAGAGGGACTTTAATAACTACTACTTTATAATACGAGGAGATTCTTTATGAAAACGTTTCTGATTGATTACCGCCGCCCCGATGGGCGGGAAGACTTTAAGGTGGTTGAGGCTGCTACGGCAGCCCAGGCCGTCGAGATATTCCGCGCCGCCGGTTGCGACGGCTGGTCTGGGTTCTTGTTCCAGGAGTTTGATATTATGGCTGTTTCGGAAAGGGTGGGCTAATATGCAGAATGTGGTTCTTGATTCGTGGGGTGCCTATAACCAGCGCCGGTATGGCTGCCCCTGGGTTTGCGTTATGCGGACCGACGGCTCCTACAACTTCGAGCCTCGCGTCGGTACTTATACCGGCAACGCCCGCCAGGGCGAGGGCGGCGATCTGGTCGTCTTTGAGCCGGTTGTCGGTCAGGTCTATGGCTACGGCCAGAAAGACTATCGGAGCAGCAGGTCGATGGTCTGCTATGCAAAATGGGACGGCTCCGGCTTCGTCCGCTGTGACAAGCTGGGTCGTGAGCTGAAAGCGTAAAAAGTGCCATACAACTGCCGTAATGTTTGGACGATTTGCCAGTGGACATTACGGCGTCTGTGTGGTAAGACACAGACAACAAAAACAAACGGAAGGCAGAAACAGGCCCCGCGCGACGGGGAGGAAGGAAAGAAAAATGACGGTTTTTCAAGAATTGACAAAAGGAATGAAGTTCAGCGAACCCTCGGAAGACATCAAAAAGAACATGGTAAAAGTCCTTGAAAAGAATTTCAACTGCCCGCCATGGAATGACAGGTACGATGACGGGTGCAAGGAGTTCACCAGCTGCGAAAGCTGCTGGTTTGGGTACATAAACAGCGAAGCAGAATAAGGAGGCTCCCTTTATGAAAATGTTCAACGCTGCCGGTCAGGCGGTCTACTTCAACCAGATTTCCAAAAACGGTAAAACCCAGTATGTTGTCAAGGCTCTGTCCGGGCAGCATATCAAAGGTCGGGACGGCCAGCGCCACGCTTCCCGGTCTTTCACCGAACTCCACCAGGCCGAGGCTTTCCTTGCCCGCAACGGCTACAAGTCCAGCAGTCGCTGAAAGGGGGCCTGTCCTGTGCGCCACTTTTCTGCGGCTGAATGGGCCGCCATCCCGGAAGCCTACAAGGGCAGGTGGGAGCCGTCGCCCTGGAACCTCGACAGTATTGCCAGGGGCAAACTCCCGGCGGAATACCTGGGCCGCCGCAATGTCATTGTGGCCGGTCGGTACGGCACCACCCTCTTGACGGAGGGTTTCCACTTCGTCGTTGACGGCGAGGATAAAAAATAAGGGGAGGGGGTCATTTTATGCTGCCCATAAAAAACATCCTGGATTCGCTCCGGGTTGATGTCCTGGCCGGTCGTCTTACGCTGCGCGAG
>ENA-OUOU01000493-OUOU01000493.1-human-gut-metagenome-genome-assembly--contig:-NODE-493-length-24337-cov-10.713038_pt1 | contig 24337 bp, 17 predicted proteins | sample MGYA00237936_ERZ548765 | MGnify/ENA primary metagenome ERZ548765 (study PRJEB26490, sample SAMN05356889) | human gut metagenome | biome: terrestrial biome; feature: human-associated habitat; material...
CAACAACAATGGCCCTGATTTGATAAACTCAGCAGGAATACTTGCTATTCATTTTTTATGATGGGGTTATGTTGACAAATTTGAGATTTCTATATAAAATAACGCCTAAAAAAGCGAAAAAACGCAGATTGGAGAAATAGAAACGCTTTCAAATCATTACCTCGCAAAAGCGCCCTAATAAGCATTTTTAACGGTGGTGGTTCTATTTGTAACTACTCAGCACCCCCTATAGATGTAACTACTCATGCCCATAGGGGTGCTGAGTAGTTACTGTTTTGATGTGACTTGCTAAATTTTGCTAACGATGCTTCATCAATGGTTCACTTGTGTTCATCTCCTTGACGCATACCTTGCCAACCTTACGGAAGACTTTCAATTGTCGTTCACTACCCATCTGTTTCCATCAGAGCAGCACAAAGTGGTTTGCTATCAGCACCTGCATGCCGAATGCGATGGGTCTGCCACCATCTCTTTAACAGCTACGACTGAAATCTATCAAATATAGCCAATACCGGATATCATCCTGTCTCAGAACACACCTATTGTAGCAAAAAATACCTTCTTACATTAAATCCATTTACATCTTATAAATCGAACTAAACATTTGCTCTTCGTCTTTGGAAACCTTAATAGAAATCGTATTAATAGGTCTGTTGTGGACAGATTTCCTCAAAATCCCTCCAAAATTTGGCCTTTTTGTATAATTCGACACTCTCTGCAGGAACATAAAGAATTGTATTCTGCAAGCCCTTACCTTCACCTACTAATATAGGAGGAACCTCTTCTGTAAGGTGCAACCGTTTTATAGTGCATCCATATAATGCACTTGGAGGCATTTTTACATTGAAAGTAGGAAGAACTAAATCTTCTATTACCGATTTAGTATTAAAAGCCCCCATTCCAATCTCAGCCAATTGACAGTAACTATCAAAAGATATGCTTTTTAAACTGGAGCAACCCGCAAATGCCAGTATGTCTATTTTCTTAATATTTGCTTCTACGTTTATACTATCTAAAGATGTACAACGATAGAACGCTTTGTATGGAATGCATTTCAAGTCTCCTGGTAAATTTACCCTTTCTATATTTGAATTACTAAACATCTCATCAAGTATTGTATTTCCAGATGCATCTGTATTGCACGAGAACATATTAAGATTCTTTATGGAACTGTTCGGTCCATTAGTCAATCTATATAGACAAATCATATCACTCACATTTAACCTTCCTGATAATGTTAATGTTCTTATATTACGACAGTTTGCAATATCAGAACCCAGAAGAGTCCCAAGTGTACCCTCTCTATATATATTTATATTTTCATTTTCATTAAACAAACGGGGCTCTTGTTGCAAAGTAATATGCTCGGTAGTTCCTATTTCTGCTATAGAAATATCGAGGATGGCCTGTCTACCCAAAGATAAATTTTCATCAACTTTAAGAACGACTTTATTCGTTTGTCCGTCTTTTTCGTGAGAAACCATTTTAATCCAAGAAGGATTCCAACCTATTCTACTTATACTACATTCACAATTGACATTTGCTTCAAAAGATACTTCAACCATTCCACCTTCACGTGTTATCTGCACAAGTTTATACGGAATATATACACGTTTCTCTGCCTCCTGTTTTATTTTTAGGAGTCTGATGTCATTACCATTAGTAAATTTGACATATGCGCACCTTTCGTTCCATCCTTTGTTCTCTGAAATTTTAATAGAACAATAGCTAATACCATCATTCCCTTCTTCTTTATTGATAGTAATCCAACTATCGTTCTGGTTGTCATTATTATTCATCGTCGCAATCCAACTGTCTGAGTTACAGCCAATAGTTATAACCCGACATGTTGACTCATAATTGACAAACAAACCGTTTGTAAAAAGATTCTCAGTTTCGTTGTCAAACCACCAAGTATCTTCATGTTTTGTCTTATCACACGATAGAAACAGAATGCATGATAATAATGCTATAATATACAATGGATATTTCTTCATATTGTTCATTTTTAAATTATTTGATACGCCCTTCTTTCCTGAGAAGATTGATAAATTTATTCCAACCTTCAGAACGCTTATCTGCATTTTGTTTTGTCTTTTCTAAATTCCAATAATTCGGATAATTATCGTTGAGATAGTATTTGCCATCCTTGTCACAGAATAAGACCAAATCATCATATGCACGATTCACAACAGGATTGATATTAGCTGCTATAATGAACAGTGTTTCAGATGAACTTTTTACACTTATTGATGCATAGATTGGAATAGATTTTATTTTATCATATTCCTTAAATTTGATTTCTCGTGTTTTATGATTGAACCATGCAATATCTAAATCAGTAAAGGCTATAGAATCCTTATGTTGCACAACATTACCTGTGCTTACTTGACATACACCAAATAGTTGTGGTGATGTTTCCGTAAGAAAAGCATCTGTATTAGAGTTGCATGAACTAAATACAACCAATACTGTCAATAATATGATACCCAATAATTTCTTCATTGTTTTATCCTATATAAGTTTATCTATTAATTTCTTGACATATTCTTTCAAGAATGTTTCTGGCAAAGGGGCTATATATGCACCTTTTTCATCATATTGCTTTTCTTTCCATTCCTGCTTAACTTTCTCGATAATATCTGCGTATTCCGTGAATAACGTACAGAACATATTATATGAGATTTCTTTTGCCACAGTTTTCTCTTTATTCACAAAGTACAATTTTGCAAAAAATAGAAAGGCCTCTTTTTTGTTCTTGCTACAGTAATCCATGAAATCTTTTCCTTCTGGAATTTCGATGAGAGAACTCGGATTGCTAAGAAGCTGGTGTTCTGGTGTCGAAATGGCTTTTTCCCATGCATTATATAATGCCGAAATCTTTGTGTCAGCAAACGAACTTGAGGAACGTGTGGTGATTTGAGAAATTTTATTTTCTTGCTCTGGAGTAAGAGTAACTTCTTTAATAACGGTCAAACCTCTTTTAATAGATTCCTCAAATGTCAATTTGTTAGCAGTTGACAAGCCCCTTGTCGCCATTGTCGTTGGGTCATCAGAGACACTAGCATCACGATAATATGCAATGATTGAGCCATAAAGAGAGCCTGACAAGGCATCTCTTGGATGAAAAATACGTCTAGCTCCACCAGGTTTACTTTCCCAAGCATAGCCATGAGGTTGATTGTTTGCTGTTGCCCTACAAGAGAAATGCGTAACATCAGAAATTTTGTCACTAGTTGACCAAACTGCAATGACTCCATTACCAGAATGAGCACCGTCACGTGTATAAGCTATAGCACCAGCATATCGTTGAGGGGTATTGCCAAAATAAGCATCCCAACTATCCCATATATAAGGGGAACCATAATTTGGTCCAACAAGAGATGAAGAATACTTGTTCGCAGTTATACCGTTCCAAGTCCATCCGTAGGTTAAACCTCCAGCCCACGAGGCACAATTGTACACATAGGTGCCGCTTGCACTACTATATATGGCATCATTCGATTTTAAATTAGGAAAATCTTTAGAAAATCCATCACTATCTAATACCTGTTGACAAGAACCGTAAACATCACAATTGCCATAATATGCTCCGAAAGCACCGACACAGGTAACTAACATTCGATACCTGTCATTAGCCGAAGGCTTGGTCAAGCGGAGGCGAGCGTCATCAATCCACATTTGTTCCATTGGAGGAACATAGAAATAAGTTTCACCAAAGAATTTAACCTTTCTTGAACTCTTTTCTTCCAAATAAAAAGCTGGAATGCCAGAAGAATACGCTGTAAAATAATTTATTATACCAGTATTTGGAGAGTCCACATCAACAACATATCCTGCTACAGGAGTTTGAGAATTTAATATAGAACCATTCTGATAAACATTGATAAGTCCTTGCCTTCCTGTTGTTGTGGAAGCGTAAGAGCTGCTATAGGCACGAATAACCAAGTAGTAGTCTCCTGCAGGTAATGTTGCTGTTATCTGCGAATGGCGACCACGTCCAGAAGCATCATCATTGTAATATGAATAATTATGAGGGTCGTCTATCTTGTAGAGATACATCACAGGGTCAACAGAATAGAAATCATCCCCATCGATAGGTCCTGTCATAAATGTGTATGTTCCTTTGGTCAAAGATAACTTACGATGATAGGTATAGGTGATAGGCACACAGATTTTGTGTTGATAATTGCCATCAGGATTCTCTAATGTGCGAGGGGTTACTTGCCAGTTATACCCTTTTTCATAAGCAGAGCGAGTGATTGCTTTTTCTTCTGCCAACTTGCAAAGAAGGTTGTCAACCTTATCTTGATCTAACTTTTCATTGCCTAAATTCTTGGGAGCACTAATTTGCTTAATGAAGTCCTTATACATAGGGTCTTCTTTTAGTAATGCACTAGCTTCATCTTCAACCTGAATAGCATCGATTTCAGGATAATAAGGTGCATTGGCTGCAAAAGTTATTGTATTTTTCCCTGCAAATAGATGGATTTTACCACTATTTTTCAAAGAAACGAACTGCCATTCGTTGGAGGTGATGTCCAAATCATCAACGTACTCATTGTTTACCCAAACTTCTATCTTTTGAAGACTTTTCCCTTCATTGACACAAGCTGCCATAACATGAACGCCTAAGCACTTTTCTTGCTCAGACTCAGCATTTACCACGAAGCTACGAGTTAGCTTCTCGGCACCAATTCCAGTTCTTGTAGTAAGCAAAGATTGCTCGCCATCTTGACTTGAAAGATAAAAACTTTTACCCAAATAATCCGTAGTTGTAGCTTGTGTTTGGGTATCAATATTGCTACTAACGATAGACTTTTCTTCTTTCTGCTGATACGAAGCTAAGTCCAATTCAGAGTTACAGCCAACAAGAAGACTTGTGACAGCGATGGTCAAAATCGTTTTGCCATTGCAATGGAATACTTTTTTGTTCATGTTTGTAAAATTAAGGCCACTTAAAGTGGGGTGAATAAATAAAACATAAGTCTTGGTCAAACAGAATCTGACCTTGGTGACTCCAATTTACAATTCTAATTCATAAAAGCTACGAAAGAAACAAAATTTTAGTTGCCTCTATACGATAGCTTTTTACGCATTTCCATCGTAGCATAATTATTCTGAGACAATGCAAGTCTCATGCACCATGCTTTTTTTAAATTTATTTTCGCTGCAAATATAATGCAAAAAAACAAATAAGCAAAAGATTTGCTAATATTTGTTGTTGCTTTTAATGTTTTTTATAACAATCTTGGCATGTAAATTCCTTCTTTTTTGTATTTTTGCAGCCAAGAAGAGTTGTTTGACAGCAACTGTACGCAGATTGCAGAAATTAGGAATGTTGCTAAATCATTACCTCCATTGAGGTGAAACCGTTATAAATCGCTCATTTTAAGCTATTCGGCAGATTTTAGCGTGTTTTTATAAAAAAAGCTCCCGACGTATCGTTTTGTGCCTGGCAATGGCAGATTATTGCCCTGGTAAGGGGCAATGTTGTGCCATAGTGAGGCAATAAGCGCTACAAGCGGCTTTACGCCTCGTCAGTAATATCATAGCGACCGCTCAGTGACGTCTTTGCAGTTTGTAAGTACTATCATCGTGCCTTGTAAGTACTATCATTGTTGCTTGTAAGTACTATCATTGTAGCATCGTTTTTACGTTAATAGTCTTCGGAGTTACCTTTACTTGTTGCCGGAAGAATTAACGGTATAAGCCGGAGATGCCTATGTCTTCAGCCGCACAACAGCTGTTGTGCGCTTGCATATCAGCTGTTATGCGCTCGCCCAACACCTGTTGTGCAAGTGGATATCAGCTGGTGGGCGATATTTTTTAGATAACCTCCCTATCCTCCGTCAGGCGTTCCGACGGATTTGCAATCTCCCTAACCTCCGTCAGGCGTTCCGACGGATTTGTAATCCGTCGTTAAAAAATGACCTAACCTATTTATGTTCTGCGGATTTGCAATCCGCAGCAGGGAGATTGTAATATGTTATGGATTAGGGGGATTACAAATCCCCTGGTTTGATAGGTCGAACCTTTTTTTACGACGGATTTCAAATCCGTCGGGACACCTGGCGGTGTATGGGACGCCTAGCGAGGGGGTGGGATGCCTAGCGGTGTGTGTTGGATGCCTGGCGAGGGTGTGGGACGCCTGGCGGGGGGATGAACGACATATCCGGTGAGGCGGAATAGTTTTATAATCCAATAGAGGTAAATTAGATGGTTTTTCAAATTTTTGCGTTTTTTTCTTGGAGTTTTCAGAGAAAAATCGTAAATTTGCCATCAGATATCAATTATCTCAATATTTTGCCATGGGTAAATATATTAACCCCTTCACCGATTGGGGATTCAAACGCCTCTTCGGACAAGAATTCAGCAAGGATTTGCTGATTAGTTTCTTGAACGACCTGTTGGTTGACGAAATGCATATCAGGGATGTCACCTTCAAGGTTTGACAAATGGATTTATGTATTAAAGCATATGGAAGCATTAGAGAGAATGCCGTTTACGGCACAGAAGAAGATTTTCAAGCGTCTTGCTGAACTGGCAGATTCCCGCTGTCTGAGTCAGGAAGAGCAAGAGAAATATGATGAAAGCTTAAAGGCCGCCGATGATTACTATGGTGTCTTAATGAGCTATTACATGAATGGTATTGATGAAGGTGTTGCCAAGGGTGAAGCTAAAGGTTTTGCCAAAGGTGAAGCTAAGGGCTTTGCCAAAGGTGAAGCTAAAGGTTTTGCCAAAGGTGAAGCAAGAGGTAGTTATCACAAAAGTCTTGATATAGCGAAGAAAATGCTATTAAAGGGTATGGATGATGACTCTATCATGGAACTGACAGGCTTAACCCATGAGCAATTGCATCAATTGAAATCATAAAATTATCAGATACAAGTTCTCCCCATAAGCCAGGCGATAGATGCTTGAACTTATAGGGAGTTTTTTTGTTTGAAAGTTATTACAGCCAATACGCCCTGAAAGGGCAGAAGCTCCTAGCCCAGGGCATCGCCCTGGGTAGATATGTTTGCAAACCTGTCGCCCTGTAAGGGCAAAAGCTTCAAAGAACCAGATGATTACAAAGCTTTTGCCCTTACAGGGCGCATTGCTGATTGCCATTATCCCCAGGGCGATGCCCTGGGCTAGGAGCTTCTGCCCTTTCAGGGCGTGTGAGCCTATGAATGAGGCGTGCATGCCTTGAATGAGGCGTGCATGCTTATGAATGAGGTGTTCTTTCAGGGCACAAAAAAAAGTCGTGGAATCTTAGAAGGTGAGTCACCTCGGCAACTAAAACTCCAACGACCAGTCTAGTCTAGTCTTCGCAAATTTGTATAATAGTAAATGATAATAATGTCTTATAATAACTAAAACAAGGGGGGAGGAAGTATTCCCAACTTCCTTCCCTCCTCTCTTACAGATATATGATTCTTAACTTTTGTATTTTGCTTACTAACTATTTGTAGGTGATCTTCATCTCCTTAGGCTGGTTGCTATTGTAGTGCTTAGCCTTGATGAAGAATTTACCTTCTGTACCCGTTACGGCACGTACATTCTTCATGGTGATGGTCTGTTTTACACCAATGTCACTTTCATTCTCGTATGAGGTGATAAACCAGCAGTTCCAACCTGCGCCTCCATCAACATCTGCTGTAGAAGCTACCTTTACATCGCTGCCTATTGGGTTCACATCGTTGGATGCAATCTCAATTTCTATTGGCAGCAACTCCTTAGGATAGTTGGCAGGAATAGTCAAAGTCAGATTTGCTGTGGCTGTAGCAGCCTTGCCCATAGAATTAGCAAACTGGAAATTGAAGTCCACATCGGTGATACTGAAGAGATGGATGTTACGGGTTAATCCATGCTTCTTATCTACCAGTTTGATGGTTGCCTTCTTGAAATCCTTTCCGATGCTTCCCACCTGATATTTGATGACTCCCTCACCCGTAGTAGCGTTGTATTCTACCGTAGGCACAGGAAGCTTACCTGCAACAGGATTGGTGAAGCCCTCGTTCTGTGTCCAGGATACATCGAAGTTCTCTGCTTTCATTGTAGCATCACCCTTGTAGGTGAATTTGGCTTCCTGTATCTTGTTTTCAGATTCTGCTGTTAATATCTGGTAAGTACCCTCCACGATGTTCATTGTGTAAGTACCATCAGAAATTTCCTGGATGATGTCTTCTACCGTAATCCATGGGTTGTTGGCAGGAGTTCCATTGTATGCAAGTTCTGCTGAGCTGTAACCCAGGTTCTTGCCCAGTCTCTGGATGTTGATTCGGTAGAGATGGTTTCTCTTGACTGGAATCTGAACACCCTCGTTCTGAAGCAGAACCTGGAACCATTTTGTTACACCACCCTTGTATGTCACTTCCATAATTACCTTGAGCGGCTTTTCCAAAGAGTTTTCCTGCTCAAATGTATATTGCATAGGCAGGTTGCTGCTGTTTGGCCACATCTCTTCATTTCCTACAGAGAATTTTTCTCCTTCAGAAGGCCATCTTGTTGGATCCAGCGATGGAGTGATGTAGGTGCATTCTGCTTTCCATGCAGCTGCATCAGTCAGCATATTGGTTTCTGGGAAAGTCAGCTTTTCCTTATCTCTATTGAATGGAGCTACCGTACCATGCTGCATCACGTTGCCCAGTGCATATCTGATATTGGTGATTTCGCTTGTATTGCCTTCCCAGTTCACTTCAATCTTGGCACGGTTGCGGAGCAGATGGATTACATTGTTTGCCACTACATCCTTGGTGAGGAATTCTGTCATTTCTTCAGGAGTATTCTTCTTGACATAACCCCAATACACCATCTTGTCGTGCTGCTGACTGTTGTTTCTGTTATCGAAGCTGGTCATGAGATTGTTCTCATGTCTTCCAATCCATTCTGCTGACTTGTTGAAATCAATCGCCTGGTTGCCCGTAGTTACTGTATTGTCGGCAGTGGCATTCGCCATGATGTGGATGCGGGCGGTTCCCGTAGGAATCGTTGCAGAAATCTTCTTCTTGTCCGATCCGCCATCATCCTTGATTTCATTGGTTGCCACAGTCTGGATATTCAGATTTTTGGCAAGTCCCAGGAAATAACCATCTTTGTCAAAGCACAGCAGCTTCATATCGTCAGCGCTTGCAATACCTTCGGTTGCGAAGTTAGCTACTCTGCTCTCTACTTTTGAGTAGTTTGGAACGGAGATGGTGAAGTGGGCTTGATACGTGCCTGTCTCATTCTTGGAAGGAACGCCATTGTCCACCATGCTGTCGGAGCAGGCTGTCAACATGGTTAACAGCGCTGCCATTATTCCGATATATGTCTTTATCTTTTTCATTTCGTAACTTCCTTAAATGTTATTACTTCATTTGTTTATCTAACTCTTCAACCTCTGCAGGGGTGAGGTCGCGAACGCAGCGGACGAAAGTGCCAGAGTTGGCTCCACTGATGTTGGTTGCAACATCAATATTATTCAATGTATAATAATTCGCACCTTCCAATACTGGCTTGATTGGCTGTTTTTTCTCACCTTTGTTATTCTTGAATGATTCCTTTTGGAAGTCAACAATGAATTGTATCTCTGTCTTTGTTGGGAGGCGCCAACCATCATATATAACTTGTTTGCCGTTCTCCTTCTTTACTTCCCGGTACGTTTCACAATGCGTCTTTGCTTTGGTTTGATTAAAAGTTCCCGATTGTACAGCTCCTAGCTGTGAAGCAATCATAAATGCAGGAGATACGACTTCGTCATTAGTATAGCCAGTAGATTTATCGATGTTTGGATGCGCAATATCATATTTGCTATCTTTCGTACTGGATACCTGTATGATGTACATTCTGTTATTCTTATTTCCGCTGGATTCCTTGTCGGCAAAGTATTTTATATCTCCATTTTCATAATACTTTGCTTTATATCCACCATTATAATCAGATTTTGTCAGCCCTTTTGTAACAAGATCCCCGTTAGGTTTGCGGTATGCCCATCCGGCTACACTTCTAGAAGAATAGTCTCCGAAGAAGTTCTGTGTTTCAATCAGAGGTGACTGCTTGTATTTTACAGTTGCTTCTTTACCCTCAGCATTTTTTAATGTCAAGACAATATACTTGGAGAAGCGATTCTTCGGGATAGGAGATTTAATGACGATCTTACCACCGGGATTTTCTCCATCCTTTTCGTTCTGCAATTCCATCTTTGTTGGGTATGGTTTGAACTGGACTTCTTTTTTTACTTCTTTATCTTCGTAGTGTCCATCAATCCATCCATGCCAACTCCAATGCCCATCTACCCATACTTTTTCTATAGTCGTTTCATAGACAGTTTCTACATATCCTTGAAAATACTCTTCTGTATTTCCTTCATTATCAATGTAGTACACCTTTTTACTAACGATATTCACTGGGCTGGAAGACTTATAAGTCACGCTCATATCCTCATCTACATTCTTCATATAGACAACCTTTGGAGTCACCATCAGATACGAAGTATTGGCATCGATATCTGTAGTACCGCCATCCGACCAAGGGAGAACATCATAGACTACCTTACCAGCTGTGACGTATTCAATCTCAGAGCTGCCGCCCTTGTTGTTGATCTTGGCATCGATGGTATAGATGGTGTTGCGATTCAGCTTCTTGGCATCCTCACCGGTAGCCTTAGGGTCACGGACAGGAATCTTGTAATAGTTTATCTCTGTCTTGCCGTCGGCTGTCAGAGGAACCTGGAGGTAGATGGCTGGCGCTTTGGTATCGTCAGTCCACTGGGTAGCATAGCTGTAAGTGGTAACGGTATATTCACCGCTTGCACCCTGTGCTTCCACTATTTCACCATTCTTCAACTCAGACACCGTATAGTCGCCGAAGATAGTAGTCTTGGCATTGTAGTTCTTCAACTGCCATTTTGCCTGACCAGCTGTATAGCCTTCTACGTCAACATGAATGGTAAGGGCAATCTTGGCAGCAGCACGAGCCAGATTAACTGGAATGGTCTGTGTAGGTTCCTTGGTTACCGGGTAGTTCTGTTCGCTACTCATCAGGAACATCTTGTTGCTGTTGCCAGTAGCATCGTATGGCTTCCAGATATCCTCGTCGGTCTGCACATCGCCTGAACCTGTGGCATTAGCCACAGATTTCACGCTGTAAGTATTACCTTCCTGCAGATCATTATCTACTTTCCAGTTATTTTGAGCAATCACTTTCTCCTCGCCGCTCTTCAAGCCGCCAGTGAAAGTCTTATCTACCTTGCACTCATTATATTCACCAAACATCTTGATGTTGAAATTATAGAGCTTATCCTCGTTGAGGTTTGCGTCAGAAGCGGTAGTTGCTCTCGAAACCTTGTTGTCAAGGATGAGAGGCTTCACGCTCAACTGCTGAGCTCCCTGATAGATGAGCTCAGAGTCTTCTGCGCAACCCACAAGGGATAATCCCATGGTGAGAGCCATAAGTGCCAGTGTCGTATTCTTATATATATTCAACGTTTTCATGATGTTTGTCATTTATTGTTGTTTATATCTCTTAGTTTACTTTACTTGGGTGAATTCCATATCGGTCTTCGTTCCCGTTCCTGTGGCTGTACCTTCGCTTCCATCAGAAGGGGCATTGATGATTACCTTCATATTTGGACTATAGGCTACCATATAGACATGGCAGGTATAGTTGTCACGCTGGGTATAGTCGAGTACCGATCTTGGAACCACATAGAAAGGCTTAACCTCTGTAGTGGTACCGTTGCCTGTAATCACGGTCATTACGTCAGCCAGATCGTAAGAACCATCAGCATTTACCTTGTCGGCATCAATGAATCCGTAGTCAGGACTATCTGTCTGGAGCACCCAGCTCTTGCCATTGGTATTCATCTCGGTGAATGAGATCTTTGGTCCGAATGTTGCATTGTTGAATGCAATTTCACTACTATTTTCGCCATTCTTCTCGATGTTAGTCTTGATAGAGATGGCATCATTGAAAGTGTAATTTGCTCCGGTTTCCCAAGGCAATACTGTTGGTAAGACTTTCAGTTCCGCCGGATTCTCAGGAGTACCTCCTCCTTCTCTGTCCACCTTGGCTGTTACGTCGTAGATGGTGTTGCGGTCGAGGCGATAGAGAGGCTCGTTGTTTGCCCAATCTGTTGTTGTGGCATCGTTGCCTTCGAAGAGGCGCTTGTTAACCGGCACCTTGTAGAAGTAATCCTTGTTGTTGAATTTTGCCTTGAGCAGGATATAGGTCTGCTTGCTGACATCGATTGGCTCTTCTTCATACGGCTTCTTGTCCTTGTCAATCCAACTGTTGGCGTATGAGTAGAACACAGCCTTGTTGTTTTGTGTTACGACAGGAACAGTTACCTTGCTGCTGGCTGCTGCATCTTTATTCAATGCATTGTCGGTGATGTTGCCGTCGGCGAGGATAGAACCATCTGCTGCGTAGTGTATCAACTGGCAGGCATACGCTGTAGGAGCTACTGTGTTGCCCTTGTCATCTTGTACGTTGAGGCGAATCTTGGCTAGCGCTCTCTTCAGCTGGAACTGGATGTGAATCGTTCCGTTCACAATCTGTTTCGTCTCCTCCATCTTGGCATCCATCACGAATGAAGTCTGCTTTGCCTTGGGATTGAAGGTGGCTGCCTTGTTGATGGTGGCAGCTTTCAATTGATCCAATGTTGTGATTCCGCTGATATTATCCAGGTTTGCCACCAGATAGAGGGTGTTGCCTGTAATCTCCGAACGCTTCAGCTGGTCGCTTTCCAACTTCTTGTGCTTGTATTCTGTAGTAGGACTGCCCTGAACGGAAGCATCTGTAAGAGGAAGACTCTTGACGAGTTTTCCGGTTGCATCGAAAACGAAGAGGTCGAGTCGATTGATCTTGTTTTCATTGAGATCTTCATTTCCAACCTCAGTAGTTTCTGCGCGGGTAACAGCTGCACGGGTTTCAGTAGCAGAACCGCCTACTTTATATTCCAGCACCACATCGTAGTCGCAACTCGGTGTGCCGTCCATATCATCGCTCATGCAAGATGTGTTTGCAAGCCCTAAGAGGGCGATTGCACACATCGCAAAGTATTTTGATATTGCTTTCATTGTTTGCCCTCCTTAATTTAAATAATTAGTATAATGTTTACTATTGCTCTGAAGCTTATCGTAGGCAGTTCCCTGGGTAGCCTGCAGCTGGAAGATGCGGATGCGGGTATTGGTTCCTGCAAACTTTCTTCCGTTCTTGTACATACCTCCTGCATTATCAGGATTGATTTCTACTTCGTATTCATGGATTCCATCCAGCGATACGGTTACGTAGAGATCGGTACATACGGGTTTGCTGCCCTTACCTGTAGCCCATTCTGTTAACTGATCCCATGAAGCATTGGTTGTCCATGGATTCACGGCTTCTACCTTGATCTGATAAGGATCTTTTCGGGCGATGCCTGTAGAAACGCAGTTGGTGCTTTCGGTAGATTTATCATAGTTGAAAGCAAACTCAGTAGGGTTGGTGAGATGTGCTTTCCAAACCAGTCCGGTAGGACCATCTACCTTGATATAGAAGGCTGCTCCTGATTTCTTATCCTCCAATATCTCATGGTCTTCATCCTGATATCTAGGATAGTTTACCAAGCAGTAGAGACCTTCTGCGTCACCTCCCTTTGGGTTCAGGGTTGAACCTGTCTGCCAAGCAAACATCTGGCAATTTACATTGCTCCAACTGATTTCAGAAGTTACCTTGTTCCAAGGCATTACCTGCCAGTCGAGGCAGAGGGCTCCACCCTGGAGGAAGTAGCCGTAAATTACGAGCTCTCGGTTGCGGATAGCCTTGTCGCTTGATGGAATACTGAAGTCCTTGGATTTTTCACTGCCGCCTTCAGCCAACTGATAGTAAATCTTACCTGTGATAGGCTTGTTGGTTTCACGAAGATAACTCAAATCATGTCCACCGATTTCCGTATTCATGCGGTTCATATAAGTCTGAGCATTTTCGCCTGGTCCTCGCTTATAAGCAAGCGGATCAGTTACCGCCTTGATTCCGGTATTCGCTACACCGTCAAGCTTGAGGAGAGTAGAAACATAAGAAGGAGTTCCGTACTTATTGCTTGTTGCAGCCTTGTTGGCATCAGCCTTGGTATAATCCTCTTCATCAGGGAAAACATAGCTTGCTGTAGGGAAGGTGTTTCCATCTATTTCAATTTTTGTTACCTTCACATTTTCTGTCAAGGCATCAGCATCTGCCGTGCGGGCGAAATAGAAGTGAAGCTTGGAAACGGCGCGAACCAGAGGAATCGAAATTCCTTTGTCCTTTGCCTCAATCTCAGTATCAGCTACGTGTTTGGCTATTTCTATATTGGTAATGGCACGGGAAATAGGGAGACCCTTGCCGGTTGGAACCACTGTAGTTTGAGCCTTGCCTTCTGTTGTAATTCCGAATGGATCATCGAAGGTTGCCTTTTGCAAATCTGCACGGGTGATGCTGCGGAGATTCTTGCCATTCAGCTTATCAGCCATATTGGTACTCTCTGAGTTTGCCAGAATATAGAGGTCGATATTTTTGAGTTCTTCACCGTTGATCTTACGCAAGAATCTCAAGTTCAGCGTGTAGTTGCCGTTGGCGGTACCACCGCCAACAGCAGTAGGAGTGTTATCTTCCTTGTAAGCAATAGGATTGGCGCTTGGTCCTGTTCCTGATTTAAACACCCATACCTTGATGCTATGAATGTCGCTCTCAGCGGTAGGATTAGCCTGGGTCTCGTCTTTTCCGATGTCCCCAGCTCTGCTTGCTCTGGAAGTCGTGGCGCTGGCGGTAGAGAAGCTTAGGTTGAGGTAAGCTTCATCGCCAGTTGCAGGTGCCTGCGAATCTTGGTCTGAACAAGATGCCATTGTGCTCAACATGAGCAAGGCTGCGATAGCCATGCCTAGCCGGCGTGTCATCTTGGTCAAAGTTGAGTTATAGCGTTTCATCTTTTTAATCTTTTACTTATACTTATACTTTTCTTTCTCTCTATACAGTGTGGGTAGCACTGTTTCCTTATTTGGTTCCGAGGTCTGCATTCTGCAGATTGAGAACCCATCCGTTCACCTTGATTCTAGCATCCATGTGGTAGTCGGAACCTGGACTTGGAACGTAGAATACGAGGGTGTAGTGATCCTGGCGGTCTAGGTATTCCTGATCCTCCCAGCCCTTGTCGGTGCGCTCGCCGCAGAGAGCGAGGAACCATGGCAGTGAGTGGTTGAAGATTACCTTGCCTGTGCGCTTGTCGGTGATTACGATTCGCTTGTCGTCGTACTCCGTGCTTTCGGTGTTGCGGGTGCTTACATCATTCTTGCGCTCGAACATTCTGGAAGAAGACAGGTCGTAAACCAGAGCCTTGTCGATTTCTTCACCTTCTACCTGGGTATTGCCGCTGGAGTTAACCACCAGTTTCTCGTTGTAAGGCACGTAGGTAATCGGCTTGTTCTGTTCTACTCCGTTGGCATCCTTTACCTTGTCGCCCTTGTAGTCGAGGAGGGCAGCCGAACCCTTGATTCTTACGTCGAAGTTTTCTGCTACGAATCCCTGCTGGTCGTTATCGTAAGGAAGCATCACGATGCGGTAGGTCTTGGTACATTTCATCAAGCTCAGTTTGCCGGATGTGTCCTTGTTTCCCTTGAAGTCGAGAGATGTCTGGGCTGTGTAGAGAGCGGTGAACTTCTTGCTGTTGACAGAAGCCTCTCCGTCTTTCTTACCCATTTCCTCCTGCAGGTCGTTGATGGTAGAAACACCTGGTGTGAGTTGGGTGAAGCTGAACTCCATCTCGTCGTCACCGTCGGCTCTGCTACCTGTAGGTTTCTTGTCACGAGCCAGGCAGACGAAGGTATATTTACCTTCCTGTAAGTCTGTGATGTCCATGCTGTGACCCGTTTCGAATTTGTCGGCAGACTGCGTATAGGTATCGAAGTATTTACCGTTTTTATCGAAAACATAGACGTTGAGGTTTTTCACTTCCTGGGAGAAAGCATCAGCGTTCTCAACATTATATGTATAATCGAACTTGAGCGACACCTTAGGTGCAGGACAATTCGTCAGATCGTCTTTCATGCATGATGAAAGCGAAGAGAGTGCGATGGCTGAGATACAAACCACTTTGCAACCGTTTTTGATGATGAAATGTTTCATATCGTTTGTATTTTATTGATTCTTTTACTTATACTTATATCTAGTGTGCCGTAGGGCGTAAGAAGTGGGGTAGCCTGCGGCATCCTTTTTTTCTTGTTGAGTGGTGCTGATTCAGCACGATAGGGGTTCCCGCCATCTGTTGGCGGCAAATATCATCTTTTTCTTTTTTTAATCTCCCGGAGGCGGGGTAGCCCCCGGGAGATTGAGAGTATTGTTGTTTCAAGAATTATCTTGAGAGCGGGGGATGGGGTACATCCCCGAGATCATTCATTTTTTTCTGTTCTGCTTTTGCGATGAAGCGAAGTGATTGGGATTAGTCACCCAAGTTTACATCCTGTGTATTGAGAACCCAAGGGTTAACAGAAACTGTTACGTTGAGGTAGAACAAAGACTTCTTGTCAATCTCATCCTCACCATTAGGAACCTGTGCACCAATATTGAAGACATTGTTTACTGTCAACTGGTAGATGGTGTTGCGCTGAATTAATGACAGACCTGTAGTTAAGAGGTTCTTGTCAACAATGTCCTGGCGATAGTAAGTCATACCCTTATCGAATACTTCGATATCGTATGTCTTGCGGAAGGTTTCCAAAGCAGTCTCTCTTTCTGTACCTGCTGGCTTAGCGAGAATAGCCTTCAATTCGTTCTTCATAACGTCAGCGGTCTTACCTGTACCAAAGATATCAGTAACATCAGCATAGTGAGCGAAAATCTGTGCAAAGCTTGTGAAGATAATGTTGTTGTAGCGATAGAATGTACCATCTGGATTGTCTGCTGGCATAACTTCACCGGCCTTGTTCACAAACTTTGTTTCATCCAAAGTAACCTTATACTCGAAGTACATCTTTGTAGGGTCTGTTGAAGTGTTCTCGAATACGTAGTTGTTTGGAGTTGCTGTTACAGTTGTGAAACCACCGTCTGCAAAGAGTTTTTCACCACCAAATGCTGTTGTTGGCTGCCACTTTTCAATACCAGCAGGAATAGAAAGTGCACTATTGTTCCAAGTCTGCATAACGTAAGCCTTGTTGGTCAGGTTTGCAATCGCATATTGGTTCAATTTGATTTCCTTAACCTTGTCTCTTGCATCCTGCATTGCTGCCTTTACAGCCTCAGTAAGCTCTTTGCCACCATCATAAGTAGCAGTGATTTTTTCTACACCAGATACAGGAGCATCAATACGAGCGGTAATGCGCTCAATTGCAATCGGAGCATCTGGCTTTACTACAGAACCCTTGGTGTACGTTACCTTTGCTGGGTTTCCCTTGTCTTTATTGTCATTTTGGAAAACAACGGTGTATCCATTACCATCAACATTTGCATCATTCTGGTTGAACATAGCAAAGTTATTAGCTGTTGCAAATGGGTTTGCAAACTTTGATTCTGCTGTAAATACGTGTGTTGTAGGGTTTGTTTTCTCAGGAACCTTGTAGCCACCTGCCAAGAAATATACCTTATAGGTTGTTCCTGCTGCGACCTTATCAACCTTAATGTTAATGAGCTTAGTGCCAGTCTTTGACTCGTTTGCTCCATTCCATTTTGTATCTTCATCTGTAGCTGAGTTATCTACGTTGCGGCTAAAAGCAACATTACCCTTCTGATCAACCAAGAAGAATGTACCCTTGTTTACAGTCTGCTCTTCTGGTGAAGCAGATTTTGTTCCGTCTGCACCTGCTACTGTTCTTGTACCATTGCTGGTAGGAGTCTGGATAGCCAATGTCATATAGAAGCCATCAACCTGTGACTGTGTACCTGTGCCACCACCTAAATCATCATTGTTACTGCAGCTTGAGAAAGATAACGCTGCTGCTGATACCAAGCTCATTGCGAGCAAATTCATTTTCTTCATAATCTTTTACTTATTAAGTGTTATACAAATTTTTTAGTTTGAGTTGCGAAATGGACGGGTCTCTCTGACCTCATCACTGTCTTCGCCCGGGGGTAATCAAATACTATTCTTTCTTTTCTTGTTCTTAAATTAAATTTTTTAGTTTATATTAATATTATTGTTTATTCTTTTGCTTATACTTAATTCAAGTCTCGCAAGTTCAGGAGTTAAAGAAGTCAAGGAGTTATCGCTCCCTACGGTTGCTGAGGAGTTAAGACAACAGTCTTTTTGGCGTGTTTTTTAAGCAGTAAGACATACGTCTTAACTCCTTAACTTCTTTAACTCCTTTAACTTCCTGATATGCATTACTTAAAAATCAAACTCTTATTCCACAATCTTGTTCAGCTTGTTGAGATTCTCCTGAGCACCCTTCAAGCCGCCGGCTACTGCCTTCTGGAAGTACTGTTTGGCAGCTTCGTAATCCTCATTGAGAACGGCGAGGCAACCACGGGCATTATCTACTTCGGCACCGGTGCCAGCCTTCTTCAGGTACTTCTCTGCGCTTACCTTGTCACCTCTGTCGATGGCTGCAAGGGCAGCATTCAGATTGGCGAGCTTATCTTCTGGGAACATCTTCACGGCTGTGTCGAATACATTGTTGTACTCTTCGCTTCCCTTCGGATAACTGTTAGCTACCATGTACATCTCCTGGAGAGAGAGCTTCTGCGGACGGGTATTGATTACTCTGCGAGCCTCTTCGAGGTTGAATGCCTTCACGTCGTACTCGATGGTGTAATCTGTGCGGCGCAAGCCTGGCCAAACCTTGTCAACGAGGAATCGGAATGCCTCACCAGCCTTGGCTGCGAGCGTCTGTTCCTTCTGGTCAGGAGTCATATCGCTGTTGATAATCTTGAGCGCTGCTTCCTTCTGAGGGATGTTGTGACTCTTGATGTACTCCAGTGTTCCTTCCCAATCCTCAGCTGTAGATTCTACCTTGAAGAGCTTCTTGTCGATAGGGTAGGTCTTCAACAGATAGTTGTAGAGAGCCTGGGTACGGTTGCGGGAAAGCTTGTTGTTGTTGGCATAACTGCCGTCTGGAGAAGCATATCCGTGGAGGGTAATGGAAGTGATGGTTACATCAGGGTCGTTCTTCACGAGGTCGAGCGTCTGCTTGATGGTAGCCAACTCATTGGTATTGTTACCGAGATCCTTCACGATATCCCACTTGTTGATGCGGAAGTTGAGTCTAGCCGAACCGTTTTCCTGTCTGATCTTCACTGCCTCCGCCTTTGGCTGCTGATAAGCCTGATAGAGCTGCTGAGGAGTAACGAGCGCCTCGCCATTGTTGGTGAGCAGGTTTTCTGCCAGCAGTTTCTGGTTACATCCGCATGCATCATTGCTGATGGCGAAGTTGGAGTTCTTCATCCAGTCCTGGTAAGGAGTAGAGTAAGCGTATCGGAGCGTCTGTGGCTCCTTGTTTTCACGCTTGGCAACGATGAGCGGGTTCTGGGTAGCGGTCTTCTTGGTACGCTGGTAGTAGATGTATCTCTTGTTACCCATCACCTCCACAGCCGGGAGTTTGAGCGTATCCTCACCCTTATATAAAATAGGTGTAAGGATGAGACCCTTGTTGCTTGCCAGTTTCACGTCATCCAGGTTGAGATCCATATAGACGTTCACCTTATTGCCTTTCTTCTTGATTTCCTTGTTGAGGACTTTCATATCCTTGGCAGCCTGTTCCTGAGCGATAGCGTTAGTGCTAAACAGAATGCTGAGGGCGACGGCTCCAAGTGTCTTGTTTAAAATCTTATATGTATTCATAATCTTCAGTTTTTACTTATTAATATAATAATGTATCATGAATTAGAAGACATACACCAGATTGAGTGCCGCCTTGGTAGGTCCTACGTAGTGATGCGCCTTGTCTTTCTCGAGTTTCTCACCACACTGTGGGCATTCATATTTATCCGATTTCGAATAAACGTATCCCACTCCGAGTTCAGCCTCGAAGTTCCAATGCTTGGAGAGAGCCCAGGTATAACCGTATGCAACACCTGCACCTACGAACCAACCTTCGTATCTGTAATCTTTCAATTTGGAGAAGTCGGTACCGAGGAACTTGAAGTCAAGATCTACGTTACCTATGTTATGAGAACCTCCGAGGGCGTGGAAGCCGATGAAGGAGCCCATCATCTTATTGCAGAACCAGTATCTAGCTTCTGGTTGAACAAGCCAGTGCTGCCACTTCTTGTTCTTGGAAAATGTCCACGGGTTGTAGTTGCCGGATACATCCAAGGTCCATTTTGGGGAAAGGCCAAATTCGAAGCCGAGGTTCATGGTGCTTGTAGCATCATAAAGGAGGTTCGTCTTCAAGGCCACCTTCTGAGCGACGGCTGGGCAGATGAAGCTACCAACAGCCAGTAGCGCAATTAAAATCCTTCTGTTCATACTTAAAATCTTTTAATGATTTAAGAATGACAAATGGTCTCTCTAGAGAAACGCATCATCATCTTTTACTTATACTTATACTTATACTTTTTTCTTTTTCTTGTTCCTTCTTTCCTTTCAATAGGCTTGCTCCTAGACTTTATTAATTAAAGAATAGTTAGTCTATCATTTACTCTTCTTCTACTCATCATCATCTTTATCATCTACTCCTCTGTTCTTAGATGCCTGTTGGCAACTTTGGGGTTTGATTGGAAGCTCGGGCTTGAAACCGCGAACTTTGTTTTTACGATTGCAAAGATAGCGTCTTTTTCGATTGCCGCCAAGAAAAATGCGCCTAAAAATGCTGATACCGCATAAAAACCGCATAAATGAAACACTGAAAAACCCTGAAAAATGCTTTTTCTCATTTGTTTTTTGCTTTTTCAGCCACTTTTTATCACTTTTCTTAGAGTTTTTCGATTTTTAGTAGTAATTTTGCAACTGAGAAGAATAAGTTGGTAAATCATCAATGAATTCAGGACTCAGAGGTCCTGAAAGATATGCAAAGTGCCCCAAGCGGGCAAGACTTTGATTATAATAAATATAAACGACGGTTTAAATTATAAGTAAATTGAAAGCAAATAATGAAAGCTAAGAACAAACTTTGGGATTGGTGTTTGCGCTTGGAACATCATTTGTGCCCTGATTACTGTGGAGTGGTGGATCGCCGAAGGGTGATCGCTTTCGTCCTTTTGACTCTGGTAGAGATGCTCATTATTCCCTACCACTTCCTTTTGTTTTACATGATGAAAGCATGGGGGGGGCATGTTCTGTAATGTAGTCCATACCCTTGCACTGGCGCTGTTGATGTATGTGGTGCTGAAGCGCAAGGTGGTGTTCAAGACCGGCATCTCCCTGCTCTATATCCTCGTATTCGTGAAGCTGGCGATTGACAGTATGCTCTGTCTGCACTATCAGGGCGACCGGGACAACCTGAGCGTGATGAGCAATATCTTCATCATGTTTATACTTGCCATTACCGCCCAGAGCCAGCAGCTCAACCGAACCTCTTTCGGCTTTACCATCGCTCTTCTGCCAGTGGTGGCGGTAGCCATCTCGCATACGCAGATCTCCGTGCTGCTCTTCAGCATCAAGGCTGTTCTGGTAGGTTTCCTGATGATTCTGTATGTCTGGCTCTATAACTGGGAACCAGTCATGGTCAAGGAACTCAGGCAGCCCAAGCAGATGAGGGAAGAAGAGAAGAAGGCACTGCACATGCTTGCCGACCTGAAGGATGAAGAGAAGGATATGGCGGTAAACCTGCTGAGCCGACTGCGCCCGGAGCAGCAGAAGAATATCCTGGAGCGTGCCGCAGAACAGTTGAAAACCAGCGAACTGAGCAAGAAGGCATGGGATCTGGTATGTGCCGACCTTACCAACAGTGAGCGAGTGATCTGCCAGATGGTGCTGGAAGGCAAGATGCTGAAGGAAATCTGCATCGAACTGAACAAGAGCGAGTCGAACATCACCAGCCAGCGCAGCCATATCCGCAAGAAGCTGAATATGGACCGCAAGGACGACCTGCGACGTGAACTGGAAAAGCGCTTCTATGAAGCCAGAAATTCACTGGAAGCCTAGTATAAACATAAGAATGCAGAAAGGGTGTGCTCACACGAGCACACCCTTTCTGCAATCTTATACTTTTCCAATCTTACTCTTCCAATCTGAGGAATGCCTTCGGCAGGTAATCGATGAGATCGCTGGCGATGAGGCTTTCCTTGCCCAGGTCCTTGATGGCGAGGTCGCCGGCAAGACCATGAAGGTACATACCGATGCGGGCGGCATCTACCTGCTTGTAGCCGCGAGCCAGAAGAGCGGTGATGATGCCTGTAAGCACATCGCCACTGCCCGCCGTAGCCATACCACTGTTGCCCGTAGAGCAGAACTCCACCTTACCATCCGGATGACAGAGGGCAGAGAAATGGCCCTTCAGCAGGATGTAGCCGTGCAGACGGTCGGCAAGCTCGCATGCCTTGTAGAGGCGCTCGGTGCAGTTGCTGCTGGTGATGCCAGCCAGACGGTCAAGCTCCCTAGGATGTGGAGTGAAGATGAGGTTCTTAGGCAACTGCTGCATCCAGGCACGGTGACTGGCAAGGATGTTGAGTGCATCGGCATCCACCACTACCGGACAGGTGCATCTTCTGAGCTGGGCAATCAGGGCGATGGCTGTCGCCTCGCTGGTTCCCAGTCCCGGACCGATGCCCATGGCGTGGTAATCTTCCGTATCTACCGGTTCGCTGAAGATGGTTTCCTCCGTATCCATCTGCAGTACCGCCTCGGGCACGGAAATCTGCATGATCTCGTAGTTTCTCTTAGGCGTATGGGTAATCACCTTTCCCACACCCGTTCTGAGGCAGGCTCTGGTGGCAAGGACCGAAGCGCCCGACATGCCGTAGCTGCCTGCGATGAGGAGCGCCGTGCCCATGCTGCCCTTGTGGGCGAAGTCGCCGCGAGGCTTCAGGAGCTGGCGGATGTCCTTCTCCTCAAGGATGCTGCAACGGCTCTCGGTGCGCTGGATGAACTCTGGAGAGAGTCGGATATCAAGCACCTTGATTCTGCCCAGGTACTGCTGGTTGTCTGCCATCATCATCGACAGCTTCTTCTGCTGCAGGGTGAGGGTGAGGTCGGCACGGATGATGTTAGCGCTGATGTTGTAGGAATTGTCCTCGCTCATCAGGCCGGAAGGCAGGTCGATGCTCACGATCTTTGCCGCACTCTGGTTGATGTATTTCACCATGGCAGCGAATCCGCCCGCCAGCGGCTTGTTGAGTCCGCTGCCGAAGAGACCATCCACCACGAGCATTCCCGCCTCGAGCTGAGGAGGGTCGAAGTTGACGGTGACCTCCGTAAACTGCTTGACGCGCTTACCCTCGATGAGTCGTTTCTTGTTGGTGGCACAGTCGGCAGAAAGCTTGTTGTGCACATTGAACAGGAATACACTCACCCCATAGCCGTCTTCGCTGAGAAGGCGTGCCACGGCAAGTGCATCACCACCATTGTTTCCCGGACCGGCGAAGACCACGACCGGCGTTCTGTTAGACCATTCCTGCTCGATGGCACGGGTGAGCGCCTTTGCCGCCCTTTCCATCAGGTTGAGCGATGTGATTGGCTCATGCTCAATGGTGTATTTATCCAGCTCATGTATCTGAGCACTAGTGAATATTTTCATATATTAATGTATGTTATGTCCGATTATCTGATTATTTTAATGCAAAAGTACTAAAAAAAGTCGATGAATGGATGAAGTTTCACGATTTTTTCGTAATTTTGCAGAAAATATTATATCATCAAGACTATGGGCATAGTAAAAATCAAGGATAAGACCTTCAAGACCTCCATTCCAGAGGCAGATATTCTGAAGAAGGTACAGGTCGTTGCCGACCGATTGAACCAGGATTATGCGGACAAGACTCCGGTGTTCCTGGCTGTGTTGAATGGTTCGTTTATCTTCGCTGCCGATTTGATGCGAATGATTACGGTACCAAGCGAGATTTCTTTTGTGAAGTATGCTTCCTACGAGGGCACCAGTTCTACCGGCAGCATGAAGACCCTGATGGGTCTGAACCAGGATCTTACCGGTCGCCACGTGGTGATCGTGGAGGACATCGTGGATTCCGGCTTTACCATGGCTCACATGATCGAGGAACTGAAGAAGAAGAATCCTGCCAGCATCGAGATCTGCTCGCTCCTCGTGAAGCCGGGCAATCTGAAGGTGGATCTGGACATCAACTATGCCGTAATGGAAATCCCTAACGATTTCATCGTAGGATATGGATTAGATTATGACCAAGAAGGCAGAAACCTCCGCGACATCTACACGATTGTAGAAGAATAGGGGGTGAAGCATGTGGGAGAAAATGTTATTGGATATTCCTTTTTTGGGTACATACATTATTTTGGCAATGGTGGGAATCCCTGCCA
>ENA-OUOU01000498-OUOU01000498.1-human-gut-metagenome-genome-assembly--contig:-NODE-498-length-24245-cov-8.951757_pt1 | contig 24245 bp, 20 predicted proteins | sample MGYA00237936_ERZ548765 | MGnify/ENA primary metagenome ERZ548765 (study PRJEB26490, sample SAMN05356889) | human gut metagenome | biome: terrestrial biome; feature: human-associated habitat; material...
TATTCCTGATGTAACCAAGCCTGTGGAGTTCACCTTTACGTTCCGTGGCATCTGATGATTGCCCGCAAATGAGGTGTTCTCTGTGAAAAAAGCGAAAGATCAGCCTGAATCTGAACCAGCCGAACTAGCATCCCTTGTTGGAGAACGGATCAGAAAGATACGCAAAGAAGAGGGGTTAAGCCTAGAGCTTTTTGCTTTACCAGCAAAGAGAAACAGAGCGTTCCCGACGGGGAACGCTCTGTTGTACATATCGCTATCGTCTGTGGTCTTTGGCAGGGTGCGTCCTATTTAGGGGCGCACCCTGTTTTTGTTTCATCGCGGTTGGGTGTACATCAAACTGCATCACCGCAACTCCTTATAGGTTTCTTCCGGCACCGGCTCGCACCACTCGTTAGAGGTGCCTTCGCCGGGCACTTCCACTGCCAGATGAGAGAACCAGCAATCGGGTGCAGCACCGTGCCAGTGCTTGACCTCCGGGGGAATGTTCACCACATCGCCCGGATGCAGCTCCAGCGGAGCTTTGCCCCATTCCTGATAGTAGCCCCGGCCTGCCACGCAGACAAGGATCTGCCCGCCACCCTTTGCGGCATGGTGGGTATGCCAGTTGTTCCGGCAGCCCGGCTCAAAGGTGACGTTGTAAATGCCAACCTGTGCGGTGGACAAGGGTGCCAGATAGCTTTTTCCGCTGAAATATTGTGCAAAACCGTCGTTGGATGCACCGATGGGGAACACCATTTCACTCTGGTGCTTTGCCTTGGCATCCTCTGCAGCGTCCTCTGCCCAGACTTCCTTGGCCATGCGGAAAGCCGCCCACGCCTTGGGCCAACCTACATAAAACGCCGCATGGGTCAGGATCTCTGCAATCTCAGTCCGGGTAATACCGTTGTTTTTCGCTGCCGTCAGGTGATACCGAAACGAGGAGTCCGTCAGTCCCTGCGCCATCAGTGCTACCACCGTCACAAGGCTGCGGTCCCGGAGGGAGAGTTTATCCTCTCGGCTCCACACCTGCCCGAATAGTACCTCATCGTTAAGTTCTGCAAATTTTGGTGCAAATTCGCCCAGAGCATCCCGCCCTGCTGTCTGTTTCACTGCCATTATACGTTCCTCCCCATCTCGTAAGCCTGTGCCATTGCAGAGGTGTTTCGCACCGCACCCGGCTCATAGACACCACCTGCTACAAGGACGCCCTTTTCCACGGCACCTTCCACACAGTCTGCATAGCCCCGGAAGCAGGCCAGCGTAGTATCTGCAGAGGATTTTTCCTCGTCTGCCATGGTGGTGATGTAGTAGAATTCCTTGTCTTTGACCTCAAGCCACCGTGCCACGGTACGGTCGATCACTGCCTTCAACTGGGCACTGATGGAGTAGAAGTATACCGGGCTTGCCAGCACAATGACATCGGCATCGATCATCTTTTGCAGGATGTCTGCCATATCATCCTTGTGGACGCAGGCTCCGCCGTGGGTGCTGCAGTAGTAGCAGCCGGAACAGGGAGCCACCTTTTTCTCAGCGACCCGGATCTTTTCTGCTTTGTGCCCGGCATCCTGCGCTCCACGCAGAAATTCATCGCATAGAATATCAGAGTTACCGCCCTTCCGGGGACTGCCAGACAAAATCAATACCTTCTTGCTCATAGGAACCTCCTTGACAGCGGAGTGCATCCGCATTATGATGTTGATAAAGTTTGATTTTATCATACAACTTAAAGCGCACTTTAAGTCAAGGGCTTTTTGAAAAAACGGAGGTTTCAGATGATCTATACCGTAGGTGAAATGGCACAAAAGCTGGGCGTACCTGCCTCCACCCTGCGCTACTACGACAAAGAAGGGTTACTTCCCTTTGTGGAGCGTTCCTCCGGCGGCATTCGGATGTTCCGGGAAAACGACTTCGAGTGGCTGCAGGTCATCCGCTGCATGAAAAAAGCCGGAATGTCCATCAAGGATATCCGGCAGTATATTGAGCTTTCCATGCAGGGAGACGACACCATTGACACCCGGCTGGAAATGTTCCGGCATCAGCGCGAGGTACTCACCCAGCAGATCCAGCAGTTACAGCACACGCTGGAGACCGTGGAGTATAAATGCTGGTTCTATGAAGCCGCCAAAGCCGCTGGGACAGTGGATGTCCCCGGTGCGATGACCGATGCGGATGTGCCGGAGCAGTTCCGTGCCATCCGGCAGGAGCTTCGGGGACAGAAGATGCCGAATATCGAAAGATAAGAAATGCCGTTCCGTCGCTTAAAAGCCCCACTGGGGCTTTCATTGCTTCGCAAACGCTAATTTTCCGAAGAAAACAAATAATCCGAACCCATCTCCTATCGGAAACAAGTTCGGATTATTTTTGTTTGGTCCACCTGACACATTCTCACTCGAACAATTTTTCCCTTTACGCCACCCCCAATTCTTTCTACATACTTCTTTCAAATCTTACTTTTTCTCGTACATAGTATCTGCTGCATTATACAGCATCTCCAAAAACTGTCCCGCCGTTGGCCGATGATCCAGCGGGTATCCCGCCAACACCTGCACTTTCTCCGGGTCAGTTTTCCACGCCAGCTTTGCCGTCCTGCGAACAGCGCTCTCCACAGCCCTCCAAGCATGACCAGAAGCTTCCGCCACAGGCAGATAAACTTCCTTCTGCAAGGCTCGCAACCGATCAGGCCTGGTGCAAATCAGCGTCATACACTGCCGGAGAGTATAATAATCATTCTTTGTGCGAATGATACCCAGAGGGCGCAGCAAGTGGTCAAATTGTGTATCAGTCATTCTAACACATCCTTTCACCCATCATGCTACGCCTTTTGTCGAAAGAAGTCGAAAACACAAACTCAACCCCGAGGAACCATCAGGCTCCCCGGGGCTGGTGCTATGTACTCTTACTTGATCTTCCCCTGCATCTGATCCAGCAACTCATCGGCGCGGATGGCCTCGGGAGTAAAGCTGTTGTTCTCCCACCATGCCCAGATGGCGGCAGCGGTGGTCAGGCCAGCCGTCACCCACTGCTCCACGCTGGCGCTGTCGATGGGCAGCACCGGCTTGCCTGCTGCGCTCAGCAGCTGGTTGACGAGGGCCAGTGCCAGCACAACAGTGCGGGCGATGGTCGCGGCGGGGATGGCGGGGGTGTTGTTCTCAGTGATGTGTGCGTTCATAATGTCAGTTCCTTTCTTCAGTTGTGGATGGGTAAAGCGCAGGCTCTCTTGTACAATTCCGTGCCGGTGCCGTTGCCGCCCATCACATGATAGGTCTTGTAGAGGTAATTCAGGTTGCGCAGGCCGTCGCGGGTGATGTACCCCAGCTCCATAAAACGGTAGCACTCGGTATAGATGCGGTCGTGCAGCAGGGCCAGCACCGCGTCCCACAGGGCCTTGATCTTGGGGATGGCGGCAAGGATCGCGCCGCCGATCAGAGCACAGAGCCACCCGGCCCAATACTCCGTGATAAACTGCCACATCGGTCTCACCCCTCCTCGTCATCTTCCCACGCCTGCTGGATGCGCTGTCCGTTGTGACACACCGCATCCAGAACGGCATCTGCTTGGATATTGGATGCCAGCAGGGCCTTGTCTTGGGTATTCATGTTGTAGTACCCCGTGAACACCTCACCGTCTGCCAGAGGCGCTGCTACGGTGATGCGGTCGATCTTGTGCTCTTCCAGTGTAGCTAGAACCTCCGAGAGCCAGGGTGCGTATGGCGCATCTGAAATCAGACAACTTGTCATCGGTCTCACACCTCCATTACCGGAATACCGTATTCCTCGGCGCACTGCCGCTCAATGCGGCAGCCGCGTGCGTACTCCCAGCCCGGGGCGAAAACCGCCACGTCAGCCTTAGCCAGAAACTCGATGCTGCGTGCCAGATAATCCAGCGGCTTCGCATCGGGGCCAAAGTCCTCAAAGAACGTTTCCAGAGGAACCGCATCGTCACCAAACACGGCTTTTGCCTTCCCGATCACTGCGGCACGCTCCTGCAGCACCTGCTCGTCCGATAGGCCGTTCATAGGCTGGCTGATAAAAAGCCTCTTGCTCATCACTTATGCTCCTCTCACTTTTGTCAGCCCGGCCCGCTGGATGATGCCCGCGTAGTCTTTGTAGGCCACGCTGAGGTCTGCACCCTTGGCGATGCCGGGGATCTTGCCGCTACTGGTGTACTGCCACATGCCGAAGGCCCAGCCGGGAGCGGGCTTCTCGGCGCGGTAGGCCGCCAGCCATACGTCGTAGGGCTTGAGGGCCGTGCCGCCCATGTAAAGGTTGTTCTGCCCGAAGTACAGGCCGGTGTAGAGCATGGCGTACACGCCCCAGCTCTCCACCACGCTCAGGCAGTGGGCCACAATGTCGGTCAGGGCAGACTTGCTCAAGGCCTCCTGCAGCTTGTCCTCAATGTCCACAGCCACCGGCAGCTGGAACGTTCTGCCGCCCAGCGCCTGCTTGAACAGGGCCAGCTCCCTGTCGGCCTGTGCCTTGGTGGTGGCCTTGAAGTAGCCATACACGCCCACCGGGATGTCCAGGCGCTGGCACTCGGCGTAGTTGCGGGCGAAATAGGGGTCGATGTAGGGCTTGCTGGGTTTGCCCTCTTTGCTGTTGCCCATGGCCCGGATCATCACGCCGGAAACAAGGCCGCTTGCCTTGACCTTGTCCCAGTCAATGCGGCCCTGCCAGCGGGAAACGTCAAGTATGGTTCTGGACATTGCTCTGCACCTCCTTTGCAGTATTCAAAGTGCCTCCCACATAAACTCGCCAACTCGTACCGGTGTCATCATTGGGCCAAATCGTGACATGCTTTCCACTGCAGATTGGCCATGCATGGAAATGTCGAATCCCATATGCTGTGCAGGGATGATGCGGTAGCTCGTCCATGGTCATGGTATGCACATGGTAATGCTGCGGGTCTTTCTGATACTCAGCTCTCTGTAGGGCAACAGCTTCCTGCACGATCTTGTTAAGCCCTGCCTGGTCATACTCCATTTTGAAAGTTCCGCTCTCGAGCAGCTCGTCCAATGTGCCCTCCAGGGTCGTGTCACCCAGTGTGATGCGCACCTTCAGGTCATCCATTGCTCTGCGCCTCCTTACTGTGTGATTTCCTCAAACTCGCTCTTGACGAGAATCGCCTTGACCTTCTCCTTCAGCAAGCGGGGGCAGCGCTCATACAGAGCCTTTGCCTCCTCCATAGTCTCAGCAGACATAATTTCCTGTGCCCATAACATAGCCATCATAAGTACCATCCTTTCGATTTTTTGTGTGATTTTACGCATAGACAGTCTCGCTCATTTCCAGCAAGCACTGCTTCAGCATTTCGTTTTCGTTTTTCAGCGCTTCCAGCGTCTCCGGCAGCTTGTCCAGCGCCTCCTGCCGCTGCTGGGCTTCCCTATGGGCCTTTTCCTGTGCAGCCAGCTCTTCGGCGGTCGGTGGCTGAGGAACTTCCCCGTATTCATACACCTCATACTCCGCCCCGCATAGCCGGATGCCCCAGTAAGCTTCTCCGGGCTGTGCATTTTGGTTGTGTGCGTTCACAGCAGCCTCGATCGCGCTGTAATCTGCCGGGGTGCCGTCGGTCTCGGTCGGCATCGTGTACCCGGGGCGGATCGTTGTTTCTTCCATTTTGAAATCTCCTCTCTGGGTGCTCAGTCAATATAATTAAATTCCGCGCCCCAGAATGTACCCGTTCTCACCAGCGTGTTCAGCGGCAGCACGATGCAGGGGCGCAGACCGTACGAGTCCTCTCTGTGGCGGCCTGCACTGGAGAAACTTCCATCCGCATAAAACGTGTACATATAGTTGCCGTTGTAGCTTCGCTTGGAGCGTGTCCAGTATTCAGTGTCTGCTTTTCGTTTGTCGGTGGCAGCAGTCGTGTAGTCGAAGTAGTCCAGCTTTGCACCCTCCTGCGCCATCAGGCCATCTATGCCCTGCCAGGTGTAAACACCCATCTCGACCGCGGAAAGCAGAAAGCACTTTCTCGAAAGGCCGTTTGAGCCGGAGGAAACCTTGGCCGAGCTGTAATCAGCCTGCTTCACGTAGGGCAGATGCACGGTCACCAGGCGGTTTGCTACACTGGGTGTGATATTTCCGCCCGGGTAGTTGACACACCAGTTGTCCAGTGCCCACCCTTCGTAACCGTAGATGTAGTTACTGCTATCGATCGCTGTTGAGCCTGCAACGTTCGACCTCCAGAGCCATGCGCCGTTGGCCGTGCTGTCGTATAATCCACCGCCCGGAACGCCCTTGTGCACCAGCTTATACCAGCGGGTAGTGCCGCTCGGGTCTGCAATGCCAAATTCTGTCCCCAGTGCAAAGGAGCTGATGGGATTGCCACCGTCATAGAACTTCTTGGCCACGCCGTCCACGCCGATATAGCCCTTGTGTACTGGCCTTGCGGTACCGCCCACGCCGATGTAGATCTTGGAGACCGATTTGGCACTTCCGCCGATTCCGGTATAAATCGCCATGTTCTCTCCTCCTTATACGTACACCAGCAGGATAGAGCCGGTTGCAAGGCTGCTTCCCGCACCGGGGTCACTGGTTTGGGATGTGATGTTGGTGACCCCGAGCCAGCTTTTCAGCACATCCTTGGAAACATCTTTGATCTTCGTACCGTCATCCGTATAACCGGCAATGTGCGTCAGATTCGACGTATTAAGGCCGTCGCCCGCATAGCCGACTTGGATTGTTCTGGATGAACTATTATAGTCGGTTATGCCGGTTGTTTTTGTGGAGGTCTCTGCATTACCATCCAGCGAACCAATGAATTTTTTGGCCCTGACATTTGCAAAAGCGCCGCTTCCTCGACCGTCATTAAACCGATACTCATCAATGGTGTTGTCTCGGTATCCCCAGTAGACTGTGTTGTTTTCTGGAATGCCAACAAAATTCACTTCATTCTTGTTCTCGAACTCCAATTTCGAGTGGTTATGCGCACTCGGTGGAAACGTCTCCGGCTTATCCGTCACGGAATTCCAGTCGGTCTTGATGCTCTTGAACTTGTCGCCCACGGTCTTTGCGTCTGCCGGTGCATCGGGCACGGACAGGGTCTTATCCGTGCCTGCCCGTGTCCCGGCAAGCGCTGCGGCATCCTCTGCGGCCTTCTGCGCCTTTTCTGCTGCCTGACGGCTGGTGGATGCCTCACCCGCACTGGTGGATGCATCCCCGGCCTTGGTGGCGGCGGTGGACGCGCTCCCCGCAGCGGCGGTGGCCTGCTGGGTTGCGGTTTCTGCCGCAGCGGTGGCCGTCCTGGTGGAGGCCGCCACGTCGTTCAAGGCTGTGGTGCGGGCCCGTGTGATGTCCTGCAAGGCGGTGGTGTGCTCCGTCTCCGTGTCCTGCAGGGCCCGCTTGGCGGCGGTCTCACTGGTCTTGGCGTTCTTCTCGCTGGCAGCGGCGTGGGTCTCACTCAGGGCTGCTGCGTCCTCGCTGGCTTTGGTGTTTGTCTCACTCGTCTTTGCCGCATTCTCACTGGCCTTGGCATTGGTCTCCGACGTTTTTGCGTTGGTCTCGCTGGTCTTGGCTCTTACCGCACTCGCTTCGGCCTCCTTTGCCTTTGTGGTGCAGGTGGCCACACTTGAATCCATGCTGTCAGCACTTGCCTTCGCCTTGTCCGCGCTGGCTTTCGCGTTGGTTTCGGATGTTTTTGCGTTTGTCTCGCTGGTCTTGGCCGCGTTCATGCTCTCCAGCGCCTGCTTGGCGTACTTCGTCACCTCGGCCACGAACTGTTCATAGATGCTCGGCGTAATGTTCTCGGTGGTCGTGTCGGTGTCGATGGTGTCATAGCAGGTGTACTTGCCGGGCTTGGTCATGGCAATGTAGCCGCTGTCGTTGATGGCCAGCAGCATCCAGGTGCCCTCTTTTTCCAGTGTCCACCGCCGGTCTACCAGTGCGCTGTTGTTCTCGTCCAGGATCTGCGGGTCCGGCTTTGTGCCGCTCAGGCGCTGCACATGCAGGGTCACGGTGCAGTTCTTCCACTCTTCCGGCAGCTCAAAGCGGAGCTCGTCCACCTTGGCGCTCCGCACACCGCCCAGATACAGCGTCTCAATGTTTGCCCGAAACGTGGAACCATTGTCCTGCAGCTTTCTGATCTTGATATCCAGTTGGCTCACAGTTTCACTCCCTTCCTGCCCCTATCCTATCACGCCCCGCCGGGTGCAACTACCCCGGACATACAAAAGGGAGGCCGTTCACCCCGAACGGTCTCCCTTTCTTCTAAGCAGGGCTCCCCCCTCGGGGGAGCTGTAAGCAACTCCGCCTTTGGCGGATTGCGCACTGAGAGGGTTTCACCTCACCCCTGCCCACTCATCCTTGCTGTTTTTTGCCTGTTCCTCCTTCTTTGCCGCGTCCTTCACCCACTGGGCAAAGTTCTTTTCCTCATACATAGCCGTCCCGTCCTCTTTGGTCAGGCTCGTCAGCAGCTTCTCCAGCTTCTCCCGGTCGTGGTCGTTGCCCGCCAGATACTCTTCCTTCACCGCCGCCGTGATCTTCGTCTTGATGCTGCCGTCCTCCTTGCCCGCCGTCCGCAGCCGCCGGATCTCATCCTGCACGTCGCTGGTCCTGCCGGTGTCCACCGCTTCAGTCAGGTCATCGTACACGCTGCCCTCGGTGCCGCCCTTGTACAGCTCCTCGGCCTTGCTTTCAATGGCTTCGGTCACAAGGTCGATCACCCATGTCCGCTTTTCCGCGTCAGCTTTCACACCCTCCCGGATGCCCAGGGTCTCGTACATTTCCCGCACAAGCTGCTTTGTCAGCTCCTGGCGCTGGCTGTCTTTTCCCTCGTTCCGGGCCTGTGCAGCCTGCTCCACCTCCGGGCTGTATTTCTTCAGCCGGTTCTTCAGCTGGCTGGCAATGGTCTTTTCGTCCTTGCCCATGGCTTCCAGCTTCGCCATAGCACCGCTGGCGTTGTCCGTGTCCCCCTCGGCAATGGCGTTGTACAGCCGGTCATACTGCCCGGTGGCGCTCGTCGGGGTCGAGCTGAACGAAAAGCCGCTTCCGCTTGCAATGCCTCGTGCATCTTCCACATAGGCATCAAAGGCATCCAGCATTTTCCGGGCGTTCCCCATAGGCACACCCGCAATTTCAAACCCGTACTGCATCAGGTTAACGCCTGCCTTTCGCAGTTTCTGGTGATACGCTTCCAGCTGTTCCTCCGTCATGTCACCGGTGTCCTGCCGGACAAGGCTGGAAAACTTCGTTACTGCTGCAAAAAGATCATTCACAGCGCTGATGTTGGTTGCACTCACCACATCGTAATCCGTACCGTTCACTGCATTTCCCACAGCGCTGTACAGCTCGCTGCCATACAGGAAGTTGCCCGCAAAGCTTTCCGTGTACAGATTCAGGAATCGCTTACTCACGCTGGCTGCGGTCACATCTCCGTTCTCGTCCTGCTCTCTGTCCCACCGGTGCAGCAGGAAGTCCGCACCGATCTTCATCAGTGCAAACACAGCAGTCTGGGTGATCTGGCTCACAATGGCCCGGTTCAGGTTCTTTCCGGCCCGCTTCACTTCTTCTGCCGTCTCGCTGCTGTGTGCAGCCTTGTCCCGTGCCTTCTGGGCGTTGTAGTCCATCACCGCATCGGCCATAATGCCGTAGTTCTGGAAACGCTGGGTCGTGAACATGGTCAGGGTCTTGGTCATTTGATCCGGATTTCGCTGGATTCCCGCCCGCTGCATGGTGGTGTAGTTGGGCTGGGTCTCCTCAATGACCCGCTGATACATCTTGTTCACGGCTTCCCAGTAGGCTTCGCTTCCTTTCGTGGCTGCACCCTCTGCAAACTCATTGGTATGGTGCTCCACATACCGCTTGGAGCCTTCCCACAGTGCCGCCACCGTGATCTCGTCCATGCTGTTGATCCAGCCGGTCACCCACTTTGGCAGCTTGTCCATGGCCTTTTCTGCCGCGCCCTGGCTCACGCCAATGCTGGCAAGCTCACCGCGCTGGCTTCCCCGCAGTCGGTATCGCAGCAGCACATCCCCATGCTGGGCAATTTCCTGTTCCAGCGCTGCCCGCTGCTTGCCGGAGAGGTTCTTCACAAACGGCACCACCGCCGCCATGGTATCCGCACCCAGTACCGCGCCCGCCGTTGGCAGAGATGCTGCCTGGGCAATGGCCACGCCCGGGTTCAGCGTCAGGATCGCGCCCGCATAGTTGCCGCGCAACCTGTCCAGCACTTTGGTCATTGTGGTCGAGCGCTTTCTTTGCGTGGTCTGCAGGTCGGTCAGCAGGTCATCGATGTAGTTCGTCGCGCTCTGGCCCCACTGCTCTTTCAGGATACCATTTTTCAGCATCTTGATGCCGTCCTCGGTCTCAATGCTACTGTTCAGCACCTTCTGCACATCCCGGATGGGTGCCGCCAGTCCGGCGTAGGCTGCCGTGTCCCGCAGGCTCCGCTGCACCACGCTGCTGCACTCCTCCAGCAGGATGGGCATCTGGCTCTTGACACGGTTCTTCAGGAAGCCCCGGCCCTCAATGGTGGCATCCAGTTTCACGCCCTCGATCTGGGTCGCCAGCGCCGTCTTGTCCACCGCAATGGGGTAATAGTTTTTCACGGTGGCCCGCTGGTAACCCAGCAGCTTCATGCTTGTCTCGTTGATCAGGTTCGTGGTGTAGCTGCCGAAGAAATTCTTCATGTCCTCGCACCAGGCCCGGTCGTAGTCGGTCATGGCCTTCTCCACGGCCTGGATCACGGTGTCGGCCATGGGGTTTCCCGCGCTGTCCTTCAGCATCCCGATCTTCACGGTCTGGCCTTTCTGGTAAGCCTTCTCAATGTCGCCCCTGTTGTACTCCTCCGCATCCGGGATCGTCAGGCCACCGTTCAGCAGGTGCTCCCGGCTGTCGGCGTTCTGCAGGTGCATGTACAGGCTGCACAGCTGGGCGTGGGTCAACGGTGCAGCCCGACCCTTGCTGTCCTTCAGGCCAATGTCCACCAGCTCCGCGCCCGGACCGGCGAATTTTTCCATCTGTCTCAGGTTCGCCTTGCCCGTCACATTGTCAAAGAGCTTCGTTCCCTCCACAGTGATCCGGGTCTGTTCCCGCTGGCCGTCATTCAGCATGGTGCCCAGCTTCTCCATCTGGCTGTTCTTTGCGTAGCCGCCCAGCATCCGGAACACACGGCCAGCCCCCAGCATGTCCAGGTTGTACCTGGTCAGGGCGCTCCGCAGCTTTCCATCGTTGCCCTTGCTCTGGCGCACCTCTGCAGCCGCCTCGTTGGCGATCTTGTCCACCGCTTCGGCTTTCTGCAAGCTCAGGGTCTTGTTTGCCGTCCGGATTACATGCAGTGTGCTGGTGGTAATGGCTTTCAGCATCCGCATCTGGTCCACCGTCATGGGCAGATAGGTGCGGTTCTCGGTCTCCCGGATCCGCTTTCTCAGCCGGTCACGCAGCATCTCGGCCTTTTCGCTGTCCGGCAGTGCCTCGGCCTCTGTCAGCTGCTGGTTCAGCCGGTCAAGCTGGGCCTGCTTGCTGGCATTCAGGTCAGCCTGCAGCGCGTCGATGAGCTCCGGCACCTTGCTCAGCTTCCAGTCCTCGCTGATGCCGTTGGAGCTGTTCTCGGCTCCCATCGACTGCATGATGCTGGTGCGCAGGGCCGTCAGCCTGGCCACGGCGTGGTCGTTCAGCAGGGTCATATCCGCCAGCTTTGCCACCTCTGCCGCCTGCTGGATCAGGTGGGGCTGCACATACCGGTCCTTGCTGGGCCGCAGGATCATCTGGTTCAGCTGGGCAGCATTGGCCCGGATGCCCCGCCGCAGCTCGTCCTTCTGCCGGCCGTCCCGAGCTTTCTGTACCCGCTTCTCAGCCAGCTTCTTTGCAATGGCAATGTCCTCGTCCCGCTGCTGCTGGGCTGCAGTGATGGCGATTGCGTTTCGCTCCGCCTGCTTTTCCTGCCACTCCTGAGCTTTGCGCTGGTTTTCCTGCTCCCATTCCAGCAGTTCGTTTTCCTGATGGATCAGCTGCCACTCAGCTCTGTCAGCCCGGCGCTGTTCTCCTGCCACCTGGTGCGAAAGGTTCCAGTTCTCCCGCTTCAACTGTTTGTTTTCCAGCCGGATCTCGTCCAGCATCTGCTGGCGTTCTTCCTTCAGTCGCTTCTTTTCGGCCTTCCACTCCCGTTCGTAGGCTTCCTTCAGCACGTCCAGCTTTTCGGCCATGTCGCCGTAGTTGGTGATGTCCAGCCCCAGCGTATCCAGATTCTGATCCAGCAGCTTTTCTGCTTTTTCATTCCGCTTCTGCTGCTCTGTCCACTGCCGCAGTGCTTCATCTCGGCTTCCGTTCCGGCTGTTCTCATACATCCTCCGGTTGAACTCCCGGTTCTGCTCCTTCTGCACCTTCCGCAGATCCTTCAGCGCCTGCTCCGCGTTCTCCTCGCCCACGGCAGCAGCCACAGCCTGGCGCTGCCAGCGCTGGAACCCATCAAAGATGGCCTGTGCATCGGTCATCTCCGGCACGTTCAGGATATCACCCAGCATCCGGTCGGCCAGCTCCACTTTGGCATCCTCGTACTCGGCAGCATCTGCAAAGCGGCTCATCATCCTGGGCTTGATGGCATCGTGCACGTTCATCAGCACATCCAGCCACTCGGTGCTCTCCATGCTGGCCGCGCCGTCCACGCCTGCCTCCTGGGCCGCGCCCCGGAACAAGGCCGCTGCCCCTTCCTTGGTGCCGCCCATGGCCCGGGTGTCGTTGACGATGGATTCATACACTTCCGCCGGGTTGCCGTCCCGCACGCCTTCTGCCTGCCGCAGCTTCACGCCGTGCTTCCGGGCCTCCGCCACCGCTTCGCTCCACGTCCCGTACCGCTTCACCAGCTCCGCCTTGGCCGGGCCGTCCTTGTTCACCGTGTAGCTCAGGTCGTGGTATTCCGGGTACTCGTCCCACAGCTCGGTATTCCGGTAGGTGGCCCCACTCAGAATCTCATCCGCAATGGTCTCAGACAGCGCGCTGGCCTTGCTCATGCTGGCCCCGTCCGCCGTCATGTACTCCACCAGCGCCCGGGTCTCTCCGGCAATCTTCGTCCGGTCGGCCCTGCTGCCGTTGGCCTTTGTCCACCGCACCGCCAGCCCGTCAATGGAATCCTGGCTGATCCGCACACCGTGGGTCACACCCATCATCTGGGCCAGCGTCTCCATCGCCGCGCTGTTGTCCGCAATGGCCCGGCTTGCCTGCCGCTGGGTGTTCTTCCGCGCGTCCCGTTCCGCCTGTTCGGCCAGCTGGAAACGGACGTTCGGCACCTTGTTCAGCAGGGCCGTGCGCTGGGCATCGTCCCCGGCTTTGTAGAGCTTCACGTCAATGCCGGTCTCTTTCAGGCTGTCGATCAGGGTGCTGCTGGTGTTGTCGGGCAGAATCGCCGCCCGCACCTCATCAAAGCCCACGGCCCGCTGGGGCTTCGCTTCAAAGTACCCGGTGGGAATAGCAGCCACGTTCTTGTACAGGTTCAGGATCATCTGGGCCGTGTCCTTGCCAATGGTATACCCCTCTTTTGCAAAGGCCTTTCCAATGGCTGCCGCCGTCTGTTTTCCCTGTGCGGCCTGCATCAGGATGCCGCCCAGGATTTCCCGCTCTTCAAAGCTGTTGTCTGCATGGGGCGTAGTCTCTCTCCGCAGCTTGTCAAGGATATCGCTGATCTGGTCATCTGCCTTTTCCAGCAGCGCCTTGTACTCTTCTTCCGGCATCTGCTGCAAGCGGCCTTTGTCCGCCCGCACTTCGTCCAGGTTCTGGTACTCCGCCGTGGCCGTACTCATCAGGGTGCTGGCCGAAAGGCCCCATGTACCCTGCCCTCGTGCATTCTGAGCATTCATAGCAGCCACAAGGTTTTCCAGCGTGTAGCTGTTGTGCAGCTGGGCAAAACTGCGCCGGTTGCCGTTCCGGGTGTAAACTTCTTTTCCGTTGTAGATTCCCTTCTCACCCAGAATCTTCTCCACCTTCGGCAGGATCCATTCCTCCACATCCTGATCTGGTGCTTTCTCTTGCACTTCCTTCAGCATGGCATCGGTATCTCGCACCAGTTTTCCGCCTTTGTCCTCTGTCACCATGTAATCATAAGCGTTATTCAGCAGTATCAGCAACTTCGGGGAGATTACTCTCTCGGCCTTTTTCTGAGCCTTTTCTTCGCTCCACCCGAACTCTTCCATCGCCCAGGCCTTTTCTGCTTCCCGCACCTTTTCCAGCACGGTATGGGCCAGATCATGGTTATCATTGGCCCGGTCGGTCTCAATGATGTTCCGCAGCGCTTCTTCACCGCCCACTGCTTCAATGGTCTTTTCGCTTCTCCGCACCTGTGAAGCAGTAAACCGTTCCTCCTGCTTCATGGCAACATCCACTGTCTCCCCGATGTCAGCCAGATATGCGGCCTTCACGCTTGGATTCTTGGCCAGCTTCTCTGCCAGCTGTTTCGGGCTCTTATCGGATGCTTCCATGTCCATGATTCCGGTGATGGCATTGCTCCGCGCAAACTCGCCGCCTGCCGTTTTCCGGCTCAGTTCGGCCAGTTCAGTGTTCAATGCTCTGGCCTTATCCGGTTTCACCTTGTACTCCACATTGGGCCGGGTGGGTGTCCAGGCATCCGAACCATAGATACGGTTTGCCCGGTTCACCATGGGGTCAATGGTATCGGAGTTGAACACCAGCGAGATGGGGCCATACTTGGTGTGACCTTCCTGGGCTTTCACCACCGCAATAGACGGCGAGGGCATCCCGCCCAGCTCCAGCGCTTCCTGCAGGTTTTCGGCGGTCAGGTTGTGCACGGCCACAAGGTCTTTGTTCTGGTCCACCTCCACCGGAGCACTCAGCTGGAACCGCACCGATTTCTTCACAGGTTCGCTGTTTCTCTTGCTTTCGGCATTTTCTTGTGCTATACTGTTTTTAGAAAGCAGCTTAGGGGCTTCATCGCCCTGCTCGGTTTTGAGTACCGTGGTAAGGCTGCTTTCTTTTTTTGTTATTTTCCCATTCTCAATGGTCAGCAAGCTGCCATCAGAACCACATACCTCATGGACATAGAATTTGCTCGCCGCATTCGGAACAGTATACTCATTTACAATAACAGCCTCATAGATTTTGATACCGTCCACCACAACCGGAGCCACAAAGGTATGAGTGTTGTACCCCCGTCCTTTCCAGTTTTCCACGAAACCAATTTGTTCACCGTACCGGATTACGTTGGGAATGGCCGCTGCAGCGATCTGCTTCACCGGGCCGTTTCCATGCTGCACGGTTGCCTTAGCTCCCTTGCGGGTCAGTTCCACCACACCAAATCCATCACGCTCTACTTTTCCGCCAATGGATTCAAAGAATCGGACGATTTTTTCAGCATTTTCTTTGCTGGTAGCACCGTACTCAATTTCTTTTCCAGTGATTTCAGCCGCCGGTGTCATCTGTTCCAACCGGCCAAGATTACGGTTCAGCTGCTTTTCAAGGGTTTCCTCCCCCTCCAGCAGCTGGAACCGCATACTGCGTCCTTCCGCCGCGCTCTCTGTCTTGGGGGCAGCGGCGTTTTCTTTTGCACTGCGCAGGTTATCCATCGCTTTTTCAGCGTGGGCAAAGTATTCGTCCTGCAAAATTCTGCGCTCGTTCTCGGCCAGGCGCTGGGCCTTCAGGGCCGCCCGGTTGTCGGGGTCAAGGGTCAGCACTTCCTTGGCCCGGCTGATGATGCCGCCCAGCATCTCCTTCACCCGGTTCATCACGGTGCGGATGGTTCCGGCCCTGCCGCTGTTCTTTTCGGCCTGCCCGCGCTGGAACTCTACCCAGCGCTTGAAATCGGATTCATTGGAGAAGATGCCCCGCCAGGCATCGCCCACCAGCTCCTCGGCAGCTTCCTCATAGGTCAGATTCTGCTGGGCATAGTCGGTCATCTTCTCCCGGATCATCTCGTCCACGGTCTCAAAGCCGCTGCTCCTGGCCAGATACAGCAGGGCATGGTCCTGCAAAGTCTTTGCTCCCTCGCTGTCCAGTGCGTTGTACCAGTGGTAGTCCTCGTGCAGCACCGTGCCGAACGTATCCTGTGCGCTGTCTCCAAAGAAGATCCGGGCCGTCTTCGTGTCCACATAGGCCTTCACGTTCTGATTATTCATCAGCACATTCTTCATCACCGCCGTGGTGCCGGTTGCCGCCGCGTTCAGCTCGATCACCTGGCTGCCAGCGTCGTTCGCGTTGCGCAGGGTTCCCTTGTAGATGGTCTCACCCCTGCCCGTCAGGCTCTTCTCGGTCAGGTTTCCGCCCAGCTGGCTCTCGGCCCACCGGGTCTCTGCCGCATCCCTACCGTAGGTGTAGGCGATCTCCAGCGCGTTCCGGCCCTTGAGGTTGCCCAGCACATAGTTCACGTTGGCCGCCATGCCGCTGCCGGTGCCCGCCAGCTCCAGCGCCTGGTCAAAGGTCTTCACGTCCTCCATCTGGCCCAGCCGGTACAGAGTGGATGCTGCCGCCGCATAGCGGTCACTGTCCACGCCTTCCGGCTGTTTCCGGCTGATCTCCTGCGCCGCCTTTTCGCCCACCTTCCAGCTCCGCAGCACCTGCTCCGTCCGGGCCTGCTTCTGGCCCTCCGTCCTCGGTGCTTCCATGCCGTAGGTCTCCCGCATCGGGCTGTTGCTGCTGTCCATCCCGTCAAGGGTGCTTTCTTCTACAGGGACCGACTGCATCACAGCCTGCCGGTCAGCTCCATTCTGCTCAGTCAGCTCAACGTTTCCCGTCCTGCCAAGGGTCCCCATACTAGGGGGACTGTCAGCGCTTATGCGCTGACTAAGGGGTTCTGCACCGTCCGCTGCTGTTTCCGTGGAGCTTTCCACACTTTCCCCAGCGTTCTCAACAGCATTCTGCTGGCTGCGCTGTGCCGCCACTTCCCGCAGCATCCGCCGGGTAGCCGCAGCCGTGCTCGGCAACTTCACCCCATAGGCTTCCTCAAAAGACGCGCGGTTTGCCTCGTTTCCGGCCTCCGGGGTGAACAGCCTGATGGTCTTGCCTGTCAGGCTGTCACCGGCCGCCGCTTCTGCAAACGTCTGCACAGCCAAGTTGTCCGATATGGCAGCAGTTTCCGCACTGTTGCCCTCAGCCGCTTGGTTCGCAGCTGTTTCCGTCTGTGCCTGCAACGTGAGCTTGGCTAACGGGTTGCGGCTCCCAGCGTCTACTTCACTTCGTTCGTATCCTGCTGGCCGCTGCCCCAACAACTTCTCCCTGTTTCCGCCACTGGCGGCGGTCGTCGTCGTTGCCCTATTAGGGGAGCTGTCACGCAAAGCATGACTGAGAGGTTCTTCCCCGTCCACCTCCCCCGGTTCCCGCGCCAGCTCCTCCCGGCGCTGGTGTTCCTTCAGCGCCTGCTCGTATTCGTCCTGAGCGGCATACCGCTCCACGTTGCCCCGCAGGCTGGAATCTCCCGCGTTCATCCTGGAAAGCCCTGTGCCCACAGCGCCGCCCAGTGCACCGGACGCGCCGCCGGTCAGCCCCGCTTCCAGCGCCTGAACCAGCGTGTCCGTGGTAAACATGGTCTGGGCAGCTTCGCTGTCTCCCAGGGCCGCATCAATGGCCTTGTCGGCGTAGGTCTCCACAAAGGCCTGCACGGCGTTGTCAATGCCGCCGGAAATGGCATTGGCAACTGCCGGATGTGCCGCCGCAAAGGCCGAATCCCCAGCCAGCGCCCGGATCTTGTCCGCCACAGCACCCGCCACGGAATTTCTGGCGTAGTCCGCGCCCATGGTCTTGGCAAGGTCGGCCACACCCACGCTGTTGATGGCCCATCCTGCGCCAAACTTGGCCACGCCGCCCGCCAGTGCCTTGCCTGCGCTTTCGCCCTTGGCCGCGCTCTGGCCCATGGCATCCGCAGCGCCCTGGGCACTCAGCACCGGCAGCACCGCCGCCGGGTTGATGGCAGCCACGGCAAGGTTCTCTGCCGCGCTGGTCGCCACACCCTGCACGGTCCGCTGCACATCGGTCAGGCCGCTCTGGGCCGCGCCCGTCAGCTGCTGGCCCCGGTTGTACAGCTGGTAGCCCACGCTCTTCTCCGTGTCGATGCCACCCTTTGCTTCCGTTCCGGCAATGCGGCTGCGCATGTCCTCGATCTCCTGCCGGGTAAATCCCTGCTGCAACAGGTCGCCGGTGCTGTACTTGGGCTGGTAGTCCATGTCAGTTTCCATCAGCTGGTCATACAGGTTCTTCTCGCGGGGGTTCCGGGCAAGCTCTGCTTCCAGTGCTTTCCGGTTCTCGCTGCTCTGCCGGATGTTCTTTCCGGCCTGCACCAGGTACTCCGCACCCATCAGCGGGGCAGCGGCCACGGTGTCCGCAACGCCGCCCACGGTGTTTGCCGTCCGCCGGGCCAGCTGCTTCCACTCCGGGATTTCTTCCATGGTGTCCAGATACTCCCTGGCCTGCCGGATCTCCGTGTCCGTGTACCCCAGCTTTTTCAGGTCCGCCGTGCTGTAGGTGTTGCCCACCTTCCCCTTGATTCCCGTGGTGCGGAAGGGGTCGATGCTACCATCCCCGGCGCTGGCCCCGTTTCTGCTGGTGCCGGTCTCGGCATAGCTGGTATAATTGCTCTTCTTTTCCAGCAGCTTGTTCACAAGCTCCTGATTCCGAGGCTGGTCAAACCACTGGTTGGCCTGGTCAAAGTCGTCCGGCTGGCTGTACTCCGCATAGCTGTTCTTCAGCTTCTGGGCCTGCTGTCCGTACCACGTTCCCAGAGTATTCCCCGCCGGGCTCACTGTCACCTTCTGCCGGTTCAGCTCGTCGCTCCGGCTGTCCATGGCATCCGCAAAGCCCAGGTTGTTCCTTGTCCGGTAATCCTCCAGCGCCGTGGAATACAGGTCGGTGCCCGTCTGCTGTTTCTGGGTTTGCAGTGCCGCACGTTTTTCGGCCATTTTTTCCGCCGTCCATGGATCGCTATTGTCCGACACAGAGTTTCCCGTACTGCCAAGGGCTAACGGGTTGCGGCTGTCAGCGCTCTTGCGCTGACTGAGGGATTCTGCCACACCAGCAGCGGCATTGGTTTTTTTCTGAAGTTTGGCCCGCTTTTGGGCCATCTGTTCTGCTGTCCATGCCATTTTTGTTCTCCTTACCATCCCATCGCATTCCAGACCTTGGCCGCCACGTCATCATTTATGCCCATGTTGACCAGCCTGGCATAGATCGTATCCGAATCCACCCCTTCTGCACTCCACCCCTTTGCATAGCTCAGGGCGTTGCTGTACGGCATTCCGGTACTCTTACCCGTGCTCCCTCCCGTGGTTCCCCCGGGCAGGGCCCACTTGCTGCTCTGGTTCAGTTCTTTCAGTGCTGCCAGCCCGATGCCACCGGTTTCTTTGCTCTTTTCTGTGCTCTTCGTCTCCGGCACCGGATAGCCAGCATCTGCAAGGATACCGTCATACCACGTCGTATCCCCACCCTTTGCAGCAACACTTTCGCGGTCTTTCATCAGGTTGCGCAGTTCGCTTTTCGACCACTCGCTGCTCTGGCGGTAATAGCCTCTCGACCCGCCGGAACCGGTCGCTGCTCTCTTTGCCAGCGCCGCCGAGAGTGCTCTCTGGGTCAGGGTGTTGTAGTCGCCCGCTGCATTGCTGTCCAGCCCGTACATCTTCAGCAGGTTGGCCGCCGCTTCCTGATTTCCGCTTGCCACCAGAGAAGCCGCGGTGCTCAGAACACCCGCCTGATCGTCCCGGGTCACCGGTGCGCCGTTGTAGTTGGCAAAAGCGTTTGCGTTCAGGCCGTACCGGTTCAGCACGTCGCTGGCCGCATCCCCAGCGCCCTGGGTGTACAGGTTGAACGCCTGCTGGTAGGCGTTCAGGGCATCGCTCTGGTCGGTGCGGTTCTTGTTGTACTCCCACTGTTCCCGGGCAAAGTCATTTTCCCACTGCTGCTGTGTGTACCCCTTGTACCCATCGTAGGCCGTCAGGGCCGCCGAGCCGATGTTCTTTACCGTGTTCCAGAGGTTGTTCCAGTAATTGTCGTTCTCGTTCCGGGCCTGTTCGCTCTGGTTGGCAAGGAAATTCTGCCACGCCGTGTAGTTGGCAAAGTTGCTGCCGTAGGCACTGCGGTCCAGCGCCTCGGTGTTGGCCATGCCGGAAAGGGCACTCAGCAGGTCGTTCTGCTGGTTCTGGTATTCGCTCAGTGCCTGGCCTCTCAGGCCGGGTACCGCATTGTCAATGCCGCTCAGCGCCTGCTGCTGGCCCTGCTTTGCCACGCTGTCGGCGTAGCTGCTGCCATACCCGCCCGCCAGCATCGCCGCGTTGGCCTGGGCGTTCTCCGCGCTGGCGGCAGCATTGGCCTGGGCCTGGGCGCGGTACTGCTGGTAGGCTTTGCTGCCGGTGTCCCAGTCGAACCCGCTGCCGATCTGCCCGGTCAGGCTGTCCATTGCGTCCTTGTTCCGGCTCACATAGTCCGCCGGGCGGTTGGCATTCCATTCCCGCTCTTCCTGTTCCGCCTGGTTCTTCTTCCGTAAGGTATCAAATAACATGTCGTTCTCCTTTTCTTCTGCCACACACCGGTCTTCAGATCACGGCAAACGCTTTCAGCACCCACGGCAGCAGCTGTGCGCCGACCTGCAAAACGTTCCCCCAGAAGTTGGTGTTGTTCGCATCCTTCTTCTGGTTGGCCCCCACCGCGTTGGCATATTCGGTCTGGGCACTGTTCAGCTGACCATAGTAATTGTTCAGGCGGGTGTTGTAAGCATCCTGCGCCAGCTTTTCCTGCTGCTGCAAAGAGCTCAGCCGGTTGCTCAGATCACTCTTCTTGGTGGCATATTCGTTGTAGGCCTGGCTGTATAAGCTGTCTGCCACGTCCGAAAGCCCGTTCATGGTGCTCTGGTAGGCCGTCTGCCCGCTGGAAGTGCCCCAGCTGTTGCCGTAGCCGCCGCTGCGGGCCGAAGCGTTGGCGGCAGCGTTCTCGCTGGCCAGCTCCGCACCCCGGGTGTACTGGTTCTTGTACTGCTGGTAAGCTGCGTCCTTGGTGTAGTCGTAAGAAAAGCCGTCCCGGTTCATCTTGTCCAGCTGGCTCTGCGTGCCGCTGATCTGGCTGCCGTACTCGCTCTGATACTCCCCGGGCTTCTGTCCTTTGATGTAATCCAGATTGTTCTTTGCCGTGGTCACCCGGTCATTGCTCTGGGCGTACTGGTAGCTGTTGGAATCGTTCTTTCTGGTTCCAAACACGCCGGTGTCCGCATTCTTTTCGCTGTTGCCGGTAATGCTGTCATACACATCACCTACCATCAGCCCCACATTGTGGCCCGGAATCAGGTACTCCCACCATTCTCCTCTTGCCATCTTCTCACTGTCTCCTTTCGTTTACTCCACCTTCAGCCCCATGGCCACCAGCTTGTCCCGCATGGTGTCGCTGAAGTTCGTCTCGTCCAGGTTCTGCATCATGTACATCATCTGGTCCCGCAGCTGCATCAGGTAGTTGTTGATGCTCCGTCTGTCCTCCGGGGCCATGTTGTCACTCAGTTTCGGCATGGCGATCTCGCCAAGCCTCGTAATATCTGCCATATAAAATCTCCTTCCTCTAAGCAGAGCTATCGGGTTGCGGCTCCCAGCGTCTGCTTCACTCCGTTCGCATCCTGCTGGCCGCGGCCCCAACAGCTCCTCCATCAATCCGCCACTGGCGGCGGTCGTCGCCGTTGCCCTTCGGGGGAGCTGCAAGCAACTGCACCGCAGGTGCATTGCGCGCTGAGAGGGTCATCGTTTCGGTTCCCCTCCGGCCACCCGGTTGCCCCGGCTCTCTGCCATGCTGAACGCAATACTTCGCACCACGATCTGCCCGGTGCCCTTGATCCGCAGCCGCATGGTGTCGTGCCGCTCCGGCACAAAGGGCAGGTTGACCCGGGTGTATTTGTTCAGAACGGCTGCCTGGCCCAGCGTCTCCCAGGCCCCGCCCTCATAGCTGGCCTGCAGCTCCACAACGCTGTATGTCAGGGCATCCACCCGCAGAAACACCCGGTTGATGTACTTGTCCGCCGGGATGTTCAGTCCAATGTCGCCGCTCACAGCCTCAAAGCCCACCTTCTGTTCCAGATTCGCCTTTGCCGTGTCGGTGTCCCGGTCGGCCTCCCGTTCCGGTTCGGTGGCCCACAGGTTTACGCCGTCCCATTGGTAGAGCTGCCGCCCCGTGGAGCACATCGCCCAGCCGGAAGCATTCTCTTCCGCCGCCGTGTCCTCCTCGTGCCAGAGCCGCCGTTCGGTGTCGTAGACCAGCAGCCGGGTCTCGTTCCGGCCCGGCACCCGCAGATGCAGGTAATACCGGGTGTCCAGCACACCGCCCACCGCACCGCGCACGTTCATCAGCCAGGTGTTGTCCAGTCCGCCGCTGATCTTCACCGGCAGGCTGCCGTCCCAGGCCATCACGCCGTCGGGGGAAAGGTAGTACAGCACCTCTGCCAGCACACACATGCTCTTGCTGGCCTGCTTGGCCACGCCCCGGCACTGCACGCTCACCAGCTGATAGTCTGCCGGGCGGCTGCCGTAGAGCTTGTGCAGGCAGTTCTCCTTGAAGAACAGCACATAGCCCATGCAGGTGGCCGCACCGGTAAAGGGGCCGTCACTGCCCACGTTCACGGCGTAGCTGTCCGAAGCAATGCCCCGGTAGCTGTACCAGTTGGTGGGGTCGCCCAGCTTGCAGCTGTAGATCACGTTCTCCTCGCTGTTGCAGCCCCATACCCGGTTTGCGTTCTCGGTCACATATTCCAGCCGGGGCACCCGCCGCCTGGCGGTAATGGTGGTGCCGCCCGCTGTGGCGCTCTCGCTGCCGTTCATGCTCTTCCAGGTGGTACCACCCGCCGTCACGGTAAAGCTGCCGTAATAGCGTGCGCTCTCGGTCTTTGGGCTGCCGGTCAGCACAATGCTGTCCCCGTCCATCTGCTCAATGGTCACCTCACCGTTCACGCCCTCGGCCAGATATTCTTCCACCAGCCCGGGCACCTGCTCCACCGTAATGGTATCCCCCTTCTTGAAGCCCGCAGCGGCCAGCCCGGGCAGGGTCATCTTCACGCTGTTCAAAAGGATCTCCGCCCACTTGCCGCTCTTGGCATCGTACTGTTCCAGCACGTTCACATAGGCCCACTTGCTGGAAGAGGAGTTCTGTTTCAGAAACAGCGTCCCGTCCGCCGGGCCGGAAGGTTCCGTGGTGCCCACGCTGCTCACGGTGTAGGTCTTGCCGCCCGCGTCGCAGGGTGCAATGGTCACCGTGCCGGTCTGGCTCCATGCAGCGCTCAGGGCTTCCAGCTTGCCGGTGGCCGTGTCAAAGCTCTTGGCATCCGGCCAGATCAGGATCTTCGTGCCCATGCCGATCATAATTTTCTCGCTGTCCGTCACGGCATTTTCCAGCACGATCTCCCCGCCCGCAGCCGCAGTGGCCACGTCGTCCTCGCTGTCCTCGGTGTAGCGCAGGGTGGTACCCTCGCACAGCAGCAGGCCGTTCAGGTGGTACATCCCGTTGCAGCGGCCCATGGCCCGCATGGTGCGCCGGGGTGTCCGGGTCTGCAGTGCGGGGTATCCCCGGCTGGAAAAGTTCTTCATCTCGGTAAATTCTGCCTCGGCGCAGGCATAGCTTTCGTTCAGGCCGCCAAAGGCCGTCTGGATGCTCTTCCCCGTCGAGATGCTGTATAAACTCGGCAGTGCCATCTCAGTACCTCCACTTCGTGGCCATCCTGGGCAGGTAGGTGTGCCTGCACCAGGCTGCAAACTCCTGCTGGTTCTCGTTGGCCAGCTGCATCTCGTTGGCATAGCGGTCGGTCTCGCCCAGGGCCGCGTCCATCTGGGCCGCCAGATAGTGGGCATAGTAGCTGTCGTAGGGCTCCGGCAGCAGCAGCTCCGCGTCCTGCCGCAAAAGTTCCTGCTCCCGGTCGTATAAGATGTCCGCACCCACGGCATCAAAATCGGTGGTGTCGCTCTTGTCCACCACGCTCTTTCTCAACCCCGCATCCGCCTGCCGCAGCCGCAGAATTTGCAGTATCTGGCGCTGGATGTGGACGGGCAAAAGGTCGGCTGTATGTACCTCGAGCTCGGAAACCCCGGCATTCCGCACGCAGTGGTGCAGTACCCCGGACTTCGCGAGGCGGACGAACGGGAGCTGTTCGAGCTTGGACGGAAGCTTCGCTACCATCCGGCTTTCCCGAAGGGCGCGAATGTGAATTTCCTCGAAAAGCTCGGTGAAAACCGGTTTTATGAACGGACGTGGGAACGCGGCGTGGAGGATTTTACTTACGCCTGCGGCACGGGGACGGGCGCATCGGTCTATGCGCTGGCGGAAAAGCGCCGGTGCGGCGACCATGTGCAGGTCGAGGTGAAAGGGGGGCTTCTCATCGTGGATATTGTC
>ENA-OUOU01000517-OUOU01000517.1-human-gut-metagenome-genome-assembly--contig:-NODE-517-length-23809-cov-6.062853_pt1 | contig 23809 bp, 28 predicted proteins | sample MGYA00237936_ERZ548765 | MGnify/ENA primary metagenome ERZ548765 (study PRJEB26490, sample SAMN05356889) | human gut metagenome | biome: terrestrial biome; feature: human-associated habitat; material...
GTGAACAGTGCACCGAGCGCCGAGCGAATGCCGGGGTTCACCAGGGCGAGCGGGATCGCGCCCTCGAGGATTCCCTGCGGACACAGGTATTTGCAGAAGATCGGGTCGCTCATGCCGAGCTCGTTCACCAGAACGGTCGGCAGCAGCACTACCATCACGAGCAGCACGGCGTACTTGAGATACCGCAGCGGCTTCAGCCGTTCGGAGGACAGCTTCGGGGAGGGGATATGGTGCAGCAGCTCCTGAAGCCAGCCGAACGGGCAGAGAAAGCCGCAGATGAACCGTCCGAGCAGCACGCCCAGCAGGATCAGCAGGCCGGTGATGTAATAGCAGAAGCGGAAGCCGGACGAGCCGACGACTGCCTGAAACGCGCCGATGGGGCACGCGCCCGCCGCTCCCGGACAGGAGTAGCAGTTCAGTCCCGGCACGCACACGGTCTTGCCTGCGCCGCGATAGAGCGTACCTGTGAGGAAGTTCGGCAGGTGCAGATTCGTCAGCAGAGCCGCGCAGGCCTGGACCAGTCCGCGCCAGCGGGCGAGCAGAAAGGAAAACGGTTTTTTCTTATCCAATGCCCACACACTCCAGACATAGTTTGATCGCCTTGTTCAGCACCGTGTCCGCCTCGCCGCGCATCACACCGCAGACGAGAAATGCGAGGCCAAGCAGCAGAAAAAGAATCTGCACCCCGGCCTTTTTGCCAAATGTTTTGTTCAAATTATCACCCTTTCTGTTGTACCGGCGCTTAGACTACACAGGGAATATGAATACAGTATGAACAGCACCTTAAAAGAACCCTAATTTTATCTGGAAATAATAAGAAGTTTGCCCTGTGCGAAGGGGGTTGCACCATTATCCGCGCTTTTGAAAGAGCTTTGAAGCATAACGGGAGACGAGCTCACCGATCACAAGCCCCAGCACCGCGCCGGCGAACACGTCGCTCGGAAAGTGCACATATAAATAAAGACGAGAGAAGGCGAGCAGCACGGCGAGCGGGATGGCCGCATAACCGAAGCGGCGGTCTGCGCGCGTTGTCGATGTCCTTGTCGGGATAGGTCTCGATGTACGGCTCTTTGGCGAACGCCGCGACCGGCAGCGCGGGCAGCCATGCCATCGGATGCGCAGCGGGAACCCAGGCCGTCAGCTCATCGTAGCCGATGGGGAGCCAGTCGTGCCCACCCTCGCGCGCGGAGATGAAGCACAGATCGAGTTGGTGCGCGTTGAGCTGTGTGATCAGCTCTGTGCTGTACCCACCGCGCAGCTGCACCTGAATGCCGCCGTAGCGCGCGTGGAAATCCGATATGATGCGCGCGAGCGGCGAATAAAACGCGCTGTATGCCGTGCCGACGGTAACTGTGCCGACATCCAGCCCGCGCAGCTGCGCGGAGAGCTGGGCGCAGCTCTCGCCCGCGTGCAGTAGGTCGCGGATGGCGGGCAGCAGCTTTTCGCACTCCTTTGTCGGGCGAACGCCGCTGTGCTCGCGCAGCAGGAGCGGAACGCCCGTCTCCTCCTCAAGCGCCGCGACCATGCGGCTCACGCCGGAGGGCGTGTATTGCAGCGCCTCCGCGGCGGCGGACAGACTTCCGGTCTCAATGGCGCAGACGAGCGCGCGGTAGCGATCGAGTTCCATGGCGTTCTCCTTTGCGGAATTGTCAAAGATGGTTTGATGGATCATCGGTTTACGCAAAGAATAGCGCGGGTGTATGCTGTTGTCAAATCCTTGGAAATGGGGGAAACTATGGCACGCTCTTACGATCTAACGAGCGGCAGCATCCCGCAGCATCTGCTGCGCCTGGCCGCACCGCTCATCATGGGCAATATCTTGCAGCAGCTCTACAATACGGTGGACGCCTTTATCCTCGGGCGCTTTGCGGGCGATTTGGAGTTCGCCGCTGTCGGCGTTGCGGGCTCGGTGATGAACCTTTTCCTCTTTATGATCACAGGCGCGTGCACGGGCATTTCCGTCATCTTCGCCCAGCTCTACGGTGCGGGCGAGCGCGAGCGCTTCCGCCGCGAGCACTGGCTCTCGCTCTCGTGCGGGCTGCTGGTGACGCTTGTGTGCAGCGGCCTCGGCTTTTTGCTGCTCTCGCCGCTGCTGCGGCTCATCCAGACGCCGAGCGAGCTCAAGACCTTTGTCTCGGTGTATCTGACGATCATTTTGGCGAGCCTGCCCGCGGCGTTTCTCTACAACCTCTACGGCGCGCTGCTGCGTGCCATCGGGCGGGCGAACGCGGCGCTGATGGTGCTCGCCGCGGCGGTGACGGTCAATGTCGCGCTCGACTACTGCTTTGTTGCGCGCTTTCAGTTGGGCATCGCGGGCGCGGCGTGGGCGACGGCGGCGTCGCAGGCCATTTCGGCGGTGCTGTGCATCCTCTACCTGCGGCGCAAGGCACCGGAGCTCATTTTTGCCCGCGCGGACTGCCGTATGGATGGAGAGCTATTGAAGCAGACGGCGCATTTCAGCTTCGTCACGGCGCTGCACCAGTCGAGCCTGTACATCGGAAAGCTCCTGGTGCAGGGCGCGGTCAACACCGGCGGCACGGACATGATCTCGGCCTACACGGCGACGACGCGCATCGAGGGCTTTGCCAACTCGTTTGGCGACAGCGGCAGCGCTGCGACCTCCGTGCTCGTGGCACAGAATCGGGGAGCAGGGAAAGAAGAGCGCGTGAAGGAATCGTTTCGCAGCAGCCTTTTTCTGATGCTTGCGATGGGGCTTGCGATGTCGCTCATCATGCACGTTAGCGCGAGCACGTCGGTCGGCTTTATGCTCGGGACGCGCAGCGGCGCGGCGTTTGAGAATGCGCGCGACTATCTGAAGCTCGTGGCGCTTTTCTACACGCTCTGCTTCACCGGCAACACATTCGCTGGCTATTTTAACGGCATCGGGAAGGTGTGCGTCCCGTTCCTCGGTGCGACGAGCCACATCGCGCTGCGAGTCGTCCTCTCGTGGCTGCTGGTCGGCAAAATGGGCCTCCCCGCCGTCGTGCTGGCAACAGGCCTCGGCTGGGTGCTGGTCAACGCGCTGTGGACCTTTGTCAAATGGAGGATGGAGAAAAAGCAGAAAGCAGCAGAACGTGATATTATGTAAACATCAAAAGCCGCGCGCCCTTAGGCGCGTGGCTTTTGATAAGTTTTGTGAGGTATCGCCGCTGATCGAAATGCGCGGCAAAGGGATGACATTTTTGAGAAAGCACGAGGTTTTTGCCTATATGGGAAGACCATGTCGAAAGAGAAAAACTTTTGTAAGAGACGCGCTCTGCTTGCTGAACTTCTGTAAAGTGAAACTATTTTACAATTCTTCGAAATGGTAGCGCGGCTTGCCGGCGCTTTTCTTGCCATATTCGATGGCTCTTGTCGGACAATAGCAAATGCAGGCCATGCACTGTGTGCAGTTGGTTCCCCAGACGGGACGGGCGTTTTGCAGTGTGATGTTATTCAGCGGGCAGAGCTTTTCGCATTTGCCGCAGCCGATGCAGACATCACTTGCCGTAAAGGGATTTGCCTTCACAAACAGTGGATAGAAAACCGGGTTCACCGCGCTGCTCGCGATGCGGTCGTAGAGTTTTTTGCGCGGCGGCGAGAACATGTGTCCTGCGCGGATCGCGGCGATCGCGCGGTCGATGAACGGCTCTGCTTTGGCGACGATCCGGCGAGCCTCCTCGACGGTTGGCGTGTTGAACATGGCGATGAAATTCTCCGGCATGACGATCTGCGCCGTGCCCATGTAGACGAGGCCCTTTTCGCGGCAGAGCGCGCGGTTGTACTTCGCGGCGTTGCCGATCTCGCTGCCGCAGTCCATGACGAACCACGTTTCCCTCGCGCCGCGCAGCTCTGTTCGCAGCAGATGGTCGCGCACGATGCGCGGGATGCGCCAGGCGTAGGTCGGCATGACGAGGACGAGCCGTCCATTGACGGCGAGCGGTGTTATGTCGCCTGATTTGATGCGGTCATTCAGGCTGATGAGCGTATCGTTCAGCGCGTGTGCGATGCGCTCGGCGATGTGGCGGCTGTTGCCGGTGCCGGTGAAATAGAGTACCATGGCGACCTCCTGTGTCTTTGCTCGAGCACTGCCCGAATATTGTATTGCCTCTATTGTACCAGCCGTGGCGCGCGCAGACAAGCGCTTTGTGTAGGAAAACCGGTGGAGTAAAGGGGCTTGAACCTGAGAGAAAAATCGCCGCGGCTTTTCTTTTTTTACCGAAAGGGGCAAAAAAGGCATATTGCCTCTCGTATACTTGTGTTTCCTGCATTTTCTGCTTGCGGAATGGGGGCGGATATGGTATCTTGAACCATGTGTCCGTCGGCCGTTTTCGACTGGCGGTTCACATTCTCTAACTGAACGACCACCGAAAGGCAGGGCTTTTTCTTATGATGATCAACAAACGGCTCATCGGCGCGGTGCCGGAGAGCAAAAAATATATCGCGGGCAACGTCGCGCTGCAATGGTGCTCGCTGTGCGCGAACATCGCGATGATGAGCGCTGTGACGGCGCTGCTCGCCGCGCTGTACGCGGGCAGCATGACGCAGAGTAAGATCGTCACGACCGCCGTGATCGCGCTTGCAGCTGTCGCCGTGCGATACGGCTGTACCGTCGGCGCGTCGCGCATGGGGTATCTATCGTCCAAGGCGGTCAAGAAGACGCTGCGCGGCGCGATCTATGACAAGCTCCTGTGCCTCGGCGCGTCGTATTCCGAGCAGGTCAAAACGTCGGAGGTCGTGCAGGTCGCGGTCGAGGGCGTCGACCAGCTCGAAACGTACTTCGGCGCGTATCTGCCGCAGTTTTTCTACGCGATGCTCGCGCCGCTGACGCTTTTTGTCGTGCTGTGCTTCGTGAGCGTGCCGGCGGCGGTCGTGCTGCTCGTCTGCGTGCCGCTCATCCCCGTCGCCATCGCGGCGGTACAGACATGGGCGAAGAAGCTGCTCTCGAAATACTGGGGGCAGTACACGGCGCTCGGCGACACGTTTCTTGAAAATTTGCAGGGCTTGACGACCTTGAAAATCTATCAGGCCGACGCCTTCAAAAATGATGAGATGAACGTCGAGGCCGAAAAGTTCCGCAAGATCACGATGAAGGTCCTTACGATGCAGCTCAACTCCATCACGATCATGGACCTCATCGCCTACGGCGGCGCAGCGCTCGGCGTCATCATGGCCGCAACGCAGCTGCGCGCGGGGAAGATCGACCTTGCGGGCGCGCTGCTCATCATCCTGCTGGCGGCGGACTTTTTCATCCCCATGCGCCAGCTCGGCTCGTTTTTCCATATTGCCATGAACGGCATGGCCGCGAGCGATAAGATTTTCCGCCTGCTCGACCTGTCCGAGCCCGCACACGGCGGCGTCAGCTGTCCCGCGGGCGACATTGTCTGCCGCGGCCTGCGCTTTTCCTACGAACCGGAGCGCGAAATTCTGCACGGCGTTGATCTGACGATCCCGCAGGGCAAATTCGTCTCGCTCGTCGGCGAGTCGGGCTGCGGCAAGTCGACGATCTCCGCACTTTTGATGGGCCGGAACAAGGGCTACACCGGCTCGATGACCGTCGGCGGCGCAGAGCTGCGCGACATTGAGGAGGCGAGCCTGATGCGGCGCATCACCTACGTCAGCCACCAGAGCTACCTCTTCAAGGGTACGGTACGCGACAATTTGCTGATGGGCAAGCCTGGTGCAAGCGATGATGAGCTCTGGAGCGCGCTCACGCAGGTCAATCTCGCGGACTTTCTCAGAGGGGAAGCGGGGCTCGACACCTTACTTTCCGAGCGAGGCGAGAACCTTTCGGGCGGTCAGCGCCAGCGCCTTGCGCTCGCCCGCGCGCTGCTGCACGACAGTCCGGTGTACATCTTCGACGAGGCTACGTCGAACATCGACGTTGAGAGCGAGAGCGACATCATGGCGCAAATTCACGCATTGGCGGGCCGGAAGACGGTGCTGCTGATCTCGCACCGTTTGGCGAACGTCACAGCGTCGGATGAAATTTACGTGCTGGAGCGCGGCAATATTGTTCAGCACGGTACGCACGATGCGCTGCTGAAGCAGGGCGGCGCTTACGCCGCGCTGTGGTCGGCCCAGCAGGTGTTGGAGCACTACGGAGAGGAGGCGGCAAAATGAAAAAGAGAAGCGGTTTTACCGTCATGGCGCGGCTCATCAGACTCGTGAAGCCCCTGAGCGGCTACATGGTGCTCGCCATTTTGATGGGCCTTGTCGGCCACTTCTGTGCCGCGTTCATCACGATTTTCGGCGGCTTTGCCGTGCTTGACCTGCTCGGCTTCGCAACGCCCGTCGCGCTCAAGACGACGTTCGTCTGTGTGCTGCTCTTCGCGCTCGTGCGCGGCATCTTCCGCTACGCCGAGCAGTCCTGCAACCACTTCATCGCCTTCAAGCTGCTTGCGCTGATCCGCGACAAGGTCTTCCGCGCACTGCGCCGTCTCTGCCCCGCGAAGCTCGAGGGCCGCGACCGCGGCGACCTCATCTCCGTCATCACGTCGGACATTGAGCTGCTCGAGGTCTTCTACGCGCACACGATCTCGCCCGCGGCCATCGCGGCGCTGTTCACGCTCATCATGTGTCTGTTCATCGGGCATTATCACGCGTTGCTTGGCCTTCTGGCACTCGCGGCTTACGTCTGCGTCGGCGTAGTCATCCCACTCATTACGTCCCGCCGCTCGGGCGATACGGGGATGCGATTCCGCACGGAGTCGGGCGCGCTGTCGGCCTTCGTGCTCGACAGCCTGCGCGGCCTGAACGAGACCATTCAGTACGATCGGGGCGCAGAGCGCCGCGCCGAGATGGATGCGCGCACCGATGCGCTATCCAAAGAGGAAGCCAAGCTCAAGCGTCTCACGGGCCAGAACATGGGCATCACGAACACGGCCATTTTGCTCTTCGACCTTGCAATGCTGGTTTCTTCCGCGGCGCTGGTGCAGCGCGGAGAGCTGACGTTCGACGGGGCGCTCATTGCGGTCCTTGCGCTGTTCTCGTCGTTCGGCCCCACGGTCGCGCTGGCAAATCTCGGTGCGACGTTGCAAAACACCTTCGCCGCGGGCAACCGCGTGCTCGACATTCTGGATGAAGAACCCGTGGTCGACGAGGTCAGCGGACAGAAAGAGGTCGAATTTACCGGCGCGGAGGCCGAGCACGTCACGTTCTCCTACGGCGGGGAGGACATTCTCTCCGACGTTTCCGTCCGCTTCCCGGAGGGGAGCGTCGTCGGCATTGTAGGCCGCAGTGGCAGCGGAAAATCGACGCTTTTAAAGCTCCTGATGCGCTTCTGGGATGTGCAGAAGGGCCGCGTCCGCCTGTCAGGCACCGACGTTTCCCGCATCAACACAGGGAATCTGCGCGAGATGGAGAGCTTCGTCACGCAGGAGACGCATCTCTTCCGCGACAGCATCAAAAATAACCTCCGCATCGCAAAGCTCGACGCGACGGACGACGAGATCGTCGCGGCCTGCAAAAAGGCCGCCGTGCACGAATTCATCATGACGCTGCCGCAGGGCTACGACACGCCGGTCGGCGAGCTGGGCGACACGCTTTCGGGTGGCGAGCGCCAGCGCCTCGGACTCGCCCGCGCGTTTCTGCACGGCGCGCCGCTGATGCTCCTTGACGAGCCGACGAGCAATCTCGACAGCCTGAACGAGGCGGTCATCCTGAAAACGCTGCACGAGCAGTGCGCGGGCAAGACCGTCGTGCTCGTGTCGCACCGCGCGTCGACCATGCGCATCGCCGACACGGTCTACTCCGTCGAGCACGGGAGAATGAGCTGATGAAGGGTATCGAAACCAAGCGCGAGCGCGAAAAGAAGATGATCTCGCAGATGATCGCCCTCTACTGCCGCCGCAATCACCACACAAAGGGCGTGCTCTGTCCCGAGTGCGCGGCGCTGAACGACTACGCCCGCGCCCGCTCCGAGCACTGCCCGTTCATGGAGACGAAGACCTTCTGCGTCAACTGCCGCGTGCACTGCTACAAACCTGGCATGCGTGAAAAGATCCGCGCCGTGATGCGCTTTTCCGGCCCGCGGATGATTTTCTATCACCCCGTCGCCGCAATCCGCCACGTGGTGAAGACAAAGCGCGAAAAAAAGAGACTGGAGAGAAAACCGATGAAGCTGAAACGCCTTTTCTTCCTGATCCTCGGCTGCGTGTGCCTTGCGCTCGGCTGCGTCGGCATCGTGCTGCCGGTGCTGCCCACGGTGCCGTTCTTCCTTGCGACGGTGTTCTGCTTTGCAAATTCGTCGGAAAAGCTGCACACATGGTTTCTCGGCACAGAGCTCTATCAAAAACACCTCGACTCATTCGTGAAGAAAAAGGGCATGACCGCGCAGACCAAGGCAGGCATCCTGATGTCCGTGACGCTGCTGATGGCCGTCGGCTTTTTCCTGATGCTGCGAAAAGCGCTCTACATTCCCTGCACTATTCTCGCTATTGTGTGGCTCTGCCACCTCGTCTACTTCCTCTTCGGTGTGAAGACGATCAAGACAGAATGCGAGGAGCAGATTTGAGTAAAAAAAGCGGCAGAGCCACCGGAATGCTCCGGCGACTCTGCCGCTTTTTTGAGAGAGAGGGGGGGAAAAATCATGCTTTTTCGAGGCGCAGCGGGCCGTAGAAGTAGCTCGCGGTCGCGCCGCCGTCGATGAGGAAGGTCGAGCCCGTGATGAACGCGCCCTTGTCGCTCATCAAAAGCTTGGCAACGTTTGCGACTTCGTCCGCCGTGCCGGGGCGTCCCGCGGGGCTCTTAGCGAACATGTTCTTGTAGAAGCCGCCGCGCGGGCCGTTGAACTCGTCGAGTGCCAGCGGCGTGACGATGATGCCGGGGGCGATGTCGTTCAGGCGCGCGCCGCGCTTGCCCCATTCGACCGCCTGCGCCGTGACGCGCTTCTCGTTGCAGCGCTTCGCCATCTGATAGGCATGGAGCGTGTCACGGATGGTCTCGGGCTGCAAAAGTCGAGGGACAGCAGCTCCTCCGTCGGCGTGGTGGCGAGCTTTTCGCCCTGCTCCGCCGTCAGCGCAGGCATGCGCCAGCAGGACTGGCTCGAGATCGTCACGCCCACGCCGCCCGGTGCGATGGCCCTGCCGACCTTTTCTAAAAGTACCGCCGTACCGTAGAGGTAGACCTTCAGGATCGCCTCAATGGGCGCCTGACTGGGCGACACGCCCGCAGCGTTGACGAGCATCTTGATCTCGCCGTACCTCTGCCCCCGGCAATGAGGGCCTTGATGGACGAGCGGCTCGAGAGGTCCATCTCGACGGGTGTGACATCGAAGCCCGCCTCGTTCATCGTTTTGGCGATAGCCTGCGCATTCTCTAATTACTTGTCGCCTACAACGATCTTCATGCCCGCGCCCATGCGGCGGGCGATGGCCATGCCGATCTGTCCGGCACCGGCCCATAACATGACATCTTTCATCGTTTTCCTCCTTACAGCAGCGCCTTGACGCTCTGCGCCCAGGCATTGATCTTGCTTTCCGGCGTTTCCAGATGGTCGCCGCCGTTCGAGTCGAACTTCACCTGCATATCACAGGCGAAATCCGCGCCGGGGCAAGCGGCCTTCATATCTTTGATGACGCGGCCCGGCCAGCCGCCGTTTGTCATAAACGGCACAACGGTCTTGCCTGCAAAATTCTGTCCATGCAGGAATGTCTTGACGGCGGGAGCCATCGTGTACCACCATGTCGGCGTGCCGACGGCGATGACGTCGTAGTCGGCGACGTTGATGGGAAGCGGCTTGAGCTCCGGCTCAAAGCCCGCGTTCACCTCGCGCTGGCCCTGATCGACCACATCGTTGTAGCTGCCGGAGTACGGCACGGCGGTGTCGAGCCTCACAAGATCGCCGCCGGCGACGCTCTGCAACGCTTTTGCGGTGCGCTCGGTGTTGCCGCACGACTAGGAGTAGTAAACGATCAGGAGCTTTTTCATTTTGCGACCTCCTCAGCCCACTGGGCAAGCGCGCTCTTCGCCTCGTCCACGTGGCTGCCGTGGATGGCGAGGCCCTTCGTGACCGCCGCGCCATGGGCAGCCTTGCGGATGTCGTTTTCGGTATCGGAAAGGCCGCTGCCCTCGTGCGTGCAGAAGGGGTGGATGGTCTTGCCCGTGAAGTCGTAGTGCTCGAGGAAGGTGTAGACCGCCATCGGCATCGTACTGCAATAGTTGGGGTAGCCGAGGTAAATTTCATCATAGGCGTCGAGGTCATCGGGCAGATCCAACACCGCGGGACGGGCGTTTTTCTGCCAGTCCTCACGCGCCTGCGCCACACAGGTCTTGTAGTCGTCTGAATAGGGCTCGGCCTGCTCAATTTTGTACAGCTCGCCGCCGGTCAGATCCGCGAGCATCTCAGCAACCTTTTCGGTGTTGCCGACGGAAATGCGGCGGTACGCGCCGCCGAAGTAGTTCTCTCCCGCGCGGGAGTAAAATGCGATCAATGCTGCCATTGTTTCGCTCCTTTCTTATCGCTTTGCGCCAAAAGCGGCGCACGGGTGAGCGGTTCGGCCGCCTGCCTTTCGCCGCCCTCCAGCGGAAGAAATCCCCTGCTGCCCGCGGCCAGAAGGCGCGCCACCTCCAGATTCTCGGCATACAGGAATTCACTTGGAAAGCCGAGTACAATGCGGCTGAATTCCTGCTCCGCCTCCCGCTCCGGCGGCGGGGCGATCAGAATGCAGGGAAAATTCTTGAGCTCTGCCGGTGCGACCGCCTCCATTTGCGTGATTGGGCTGTGGGCGGAGACTTCAATCAGGGCGGGCCGGGCTGCAAGGATCAGATTTTCGTAGGCGTCGGAAACAAGCGGCGCTGATCGTTGAGCGTGATCTCGACCCGATCCTCGCTCAGCATATCACACAGCTCCCCATGGCTGCCGTACGCGATGGAGACGCTGACGTCGGGATACCTCGCCGAAAAGGCCGCGAGCGCGCGGTGAAATTCGCCGCCGGCGTAGGTGCGCAGGTAGCCGATCTTCAAGCTCGCCGCCTCGCCCTTGGCGATCTTCGCCGCCTCGGCGCACATGCGGTCGCAGTCCGCTGTGAGCAGCAGGCTCTTACGGTAAAAGTATTCGCCCGCAGGCGTGAGCGAAAATGAGCGATTTTTGCGCACGAGCAGCGCAAAGCCCAGCTCACGCTCCAAGGACTGCACCTGCTGGGAGATGGCTGACTGCGAGATGAAATTTTCCTCCGCCGCGGCGGAAAAGCTCCCGAGACGCACGACGGATTGAAAGTATTTGAGCTGCTTGAGCATGATGCACCTCCTGATGTCTAAATGACGATCCCCTCGCAGTGGTCGATCTCGTGCTGGATGATCTCCGCCGTCCAGCCGGTGAAGGCCTTGAGGCGTGTTTGGAATTTTTCGTTCTGCCACTGGACTTTGACGGTCTGGAAGCGCTTTGCCTTGCGCGTGCCGGTGAGGGACAGGCAGCCCTCCTCGGTGTCGTAGGGGCCGGACTTTTTGACGATGACGGGGTTGAACATGAGCATGTATTCGCCGTCATTTTCAAAAGCGATGATGCGCTTGTTGACGCCGATCATGTTCGCCGCCATGCCGACGCAGCCGTCCTTGTGGGCGATTAGCGTGTCGAGAAGGTCCTGCGCGGTGTTGAGATCGTCCGCCGTGGCGGCTTCAGCCTTTTGGGCGAGGAAGACTTCAGCTTTGCATATTTCACGAATCATGGCGTTCCTCCTGAATCTCATGCTGCGGAGCAAAAAAGCGGGCCTGCGCGTCGGCGAAGCGCGTGTTGAACGCCTCAGCCGCCTGAATGCTGAGCACGTCGTCGGGGCGCATCATGTCGAAGGCGTGCATGTCAGAATGATAGACGTCCAGCTCTGCCGGGACGCCTGCGCTCTCACCGCCGACCATGAGCTGATCGCTGCGGACGCCGAACGCCGCAGCGTGCGCTTTCAGGTAAAGGAGCGCGGCATAGCAGTCGTCGATCGCGGCAGGGTAGGGGGCTTTTAGCGCCAGCCGGTATCCCGGCGACAGCACGGCCACGCCAAATTTCTTGGCGAGGTCGACCGCGCGGGAGGCGTGTACCATTTCTTTCATCCCTGCGATGTATGCGCCGCCGTGCAGCCACAAAATGCCTGCGGCGTTTTTCGGCGCGGCGAGCGGCGAGAGCAGGAGCGCGGATACGCCGCCGTTTTCCGTCGGGATGCGGACAGTCTGAACGTGGATGCCGGGATCAGGCTTCATCGGGCGCATCGTCATCCTCCATTGCCGCGGCTTTTTCCTTGTAATTTGTGCCCCAAACGACCATGGAATCGAGGATGGGCTTTAGGCTGTAGCCGGTCTCGGTCAGCGTGTATTCGACGCGCGGCGGTACCTCGGCGTAGACCTTGCGGGTGAGCAGGCCCTTGGCCTCCATGTCGCGCAGCTGCGCGGTCAGCACCTTCTGCGTCACATGGCCGATGGACTTTTTAAGTTCACCGAAGCGCTTGGTGCCGTCCATCAGGTCGCGCAGGATGAGCACCTTCCATTTGTCGCCGATGAGCATGAGCGTCGTCTCGACGGGGCAGGCGGGTAATTCCATGGTATGGCCTCCTTCGTGTTACAGATATTGACCGGTGATGCTGTCGGGGTTCAATTGAATTTCCTCCGGCGTGCCGGAGGCGACGATCCTGCCGCCGGCCTCACCGCCGCCGGGGCCCATGTCGATGAGAAAGTCCGCGTTGCGGATGACGTCGAGGTCGTGCTCGATGACCACGACCGTTGCGCCGTTGTCCAAAAGCGCCTGGAAGACGCCGAGCAGCACGCGAACATCCAGCGGATGCAGGCCAATCGACGGTTCATCGAAGACGAAGACAGAGTCGGTCTGCGTGCGGCCGATCTCGCTGGCGAGCTTTAATCGCTGTGCCTCGCCGCCGGACAGGCTCGGCGTTTCCTCGCCGAGCGTCAGGTAGCCGAGGCCGAGCTGCTTCAAAATGCCGAGCTTCTGGCTGACGGTCTTCCGGTCCGCGCAGAATTCAATGGCAGAGTTGACGTCCATGTCCATGAGTTCAGGAAGCGAGACGTTTTCGCCCGCCTTGTTCATGAGCTTCACGCCATAGGCGGCTCTTGCGTAGCGCGAGCCGCGGCAGTCGGGGCAGGGAATGTTAACGTCGGGCAGAAACTGCACGTCGAGACTTACAACGCCCGTGCCGTCGCAGCCGGGGCAGCGGAGAGAGCCGGTGTTGTAGGAAAAATCGCTCGCTTTATAGCCGTGTTCCTTCGCGTCGGGCGACTTGGCGTAGAGCTTGCGCAGCTCATCGTGCACGCCCGCGTAGGTCGCGACCGTGGAGCGGACGTTGATGCCGATGGGCGTCGCGTCGATGAGCTTGACGTGCGCGATGCCGTCGGCTTCGACCGAGCGAATGTGCGCGGGCAGGGGATTGCCGTTGATCTTCGCTTCCAGCGCGGGGACAAGGCTTTCGAGCACCATCGTCGTCTTGCCCGAACCGGACACGCCGGTGACGACCGTGAAGCGGCCCTTGGGGATGTCGACCTCAAGCGGCTTGACAGTGTGGATCTGAGAAGTAGACAGATGAACCGTGCCGTTTGCGAACAGTTCGTCCTTTTTGGCGCGCTCGCGCAGCTTTGTTTCAGCCTTGCCGGAGAGGAATGGCCCGATCTGCGAATTCGGGTTTTCTTCGATCATTGGGATGTTCCCCTCGGCGATGACATGGCCGCCCTTAGCGCCCGCTTCGGGGCCCATTTCGACGATCCAGTCGGCCTCCTTCAAAATCTGCGTGTCGTGGTCGACCAAGATGACGGAGTTGCCGTCGGCGACGAGATCGTGCATCACGCCGGTCAGGCCCACGATATTCGACGGGTGCAGACCGATCGACGGCTCGTCGAGCACATAGAGGACACCGGTCGTGCGGTTGCGCACGGCGCGGGCGAGCTGCATGCGCTGCCGCTCGCCGGTGGAGAGAGTGGAGGCCGAGCGGTCGAGCGTCAGGTAGCCGAGGCCCAAGTCGATGAGCCGCTTTGCCGTGCTCTCAAACGCCTCGCAGATGCTCTCGGCCATCGGGCGCATCTCCTCAGGAAGACTTTCCGGTACGCCGCGCACCCAGTCGACAAGGTCCGAGAGCGTCATTGCGCAGGCCTCGTCGAGCGAAATGCCGCGCAGCTTCGGCGCGCGGGCGGCAGAAGAGAGACGCGTGCCGTGGCATTCGGGGCAGGTCTCTTCCTTGAGGAATTTTTCGACGCGCTTCATGCCCTTTTCGTCCTTAACCTTGGCGAGTGCGTTTTCGACGGTATAGACGGCGTTGAAGTAGGTGAAGTCCAGCTCGCCCGCCTGGTTGGAATTCTTGTTGTGGTAGAAGATGTGCTTTTTCTCAGCGGGGCCGTGGAAGACGATGTCCTTTTCCTTTTCGGTCAGATCGCGGAACGGCACGTCCGTGCGCACGCCCATCTGGCGGCAGATGTCGGTCATCAGCGACCACATCAGGCTGTTCCACGGCGCGACCGCGCCGCCGTCGATGGTCAGGGAATCGTCGGGCACGAGTGTGTCTAAGTCGACGGTGCGGACGATGCCCGTGCCGCTGCACTTTGGGCAGGCACCCTGTGAGTTGAACGCCAGCTCCTCGGCGGACGGCGCGTAGAAATGCGCGCCGCACTCGGGACAGACGAGCTCCTTGCCCGCCGCAACGAGCAGGGAAGGTGGGACGTAGTGCCCGTTCGGGCAGCGGTGGCTGGCTAAACGCGAGAACATCAGACGCAGGCTGTTCAAAAGCTCTGTGCCCGTGCCGAATGTGCTGCGGATGCCGGGCACGCCGGGGCGCTGGTGCAGCGCCAGCGCGGCGGGAACATACAGAACCTCATCCACGCTCGCCTTGGACGCCTGCGTCATGCGGCGGCGCGTGTAGGTGGACAGCGCTTCAAGGTAGCGGCGCGAGCCCTCAGCATACAGCACGCCGAGCGCCAGTGAGGATTTTCCCGAACCCGACACGCCCGCGATGCCGACGATCTTACCGAGCGGGATGTCGACGTCGATATTTTTGAGATTGTGGACCTTTGCCCCACGAATGAGCATTTTGTCGATCATGGTATCACTCCATCAGCTGTGAAAAAAGTGTTGAAAATATACAATAGTATCCTTTTGGTAACTACGCCACAATATTGTGCTTACTTTACGAAAGTTCTCTATGGCGCTATGATAAGGCCAACGAAAGAAAAATACAACCTTTCGAGTACAAAACATTTTGGAGATATTTATCATGAACAAGACTGCTGACCGTACCGTAGCGCTGGACAAGGGCCGCGTGGACGTCTATACTAAAAACGGCGTCACCCTTTACGCCTATCAGACCCGCGACCTCATCGACAACGAGGTCTTTGTGCTGGCAAAGAAAGGCCGCGGCGTCGTGATCGAGCTGCCGTGCTTTTTTGACAATATTCGCGAGCTGACTGATTTCCTTAAGAGCGAGGGTGTCACGGTCGAGGCGAAGTTCGTTGCCTATCACGCGGCGGGCGCGTCCTTCCTGCCGGAGGTCCCCGCCTACGGCACCGAATCCTCCGTCGCCTATAACACGACGGGCGGCGGCGCAGGGCTGGTCGCGAATTTCAAGAACGCATTCGGCGACAGCTTCGATCCCGCCATCTGCGAGGTGGATTACGTGCTGGAGGAGGGTGAGATCGAGCTTGCGGGTATCCGCTTTGTTGTGAAGCCCAATGCCGAGGCGTTCGACCTTGAAATTCTGGAGATCAACTGTGTTTACACGCACATGATGGGCCACGATTGCCACTCCATCGTGGCGGGCTGCCCGCATGCAGACGGCATCATTTCCCAGCTCAACTACTACATCCGCAAGGGCTTTGACCTTGTCCTGACCGCGCATTACACGCCGGAGGATCTGAAGGATGCGCAGACCAAGGTGGACTACCTGACGAACCTCAAGGAGATCGCGCTGGAGAGCGAAAGCGCCGACGAGATGAAGGCCAAGGTGCAGGAACAGTATCCTGATTACAGCGGAATGAACTATCTTGACATGACGGTGGGCTTTTTCTTCCCCAATAAGTAAGACGCCCTGAGAAAGGAGCAAAACATGACGCAGGCGGAGCGGCGGCTGTACCTGATCCGGTCGCTATTGAACGAAAAAACGGAATACCAAAGCCTGAACGTGCCGCGGGACGCGGGGGAGCAGCGCAAGCTGCTGCGCTCGCTGATGAATGTCCGTATGCCGAAAGTGGCAGACGAAGCGTTTCTGCGCGTGCAGGACGAGTACTTGCAGCAGGAGCTGGCAGACGAGGGCGTTACCGACCTCGACGATCTGCGGCCGGTCAGTGGTGACCTTTACCTCTGGCAGGGGGACATCACGTGCCTCAAGTGCGGGGCCATCGTCAACGCCGCGAACAGCGGTATGACGGGCTGCTACATCCCGTGCCACGCCTGCATCGATAACTGCATCCACACCTTTGCCGGCGTGCAGCTGCGTCAGGACTGCGCCGCGCTGATGGCGGAGCAGGGGCACGAGGAGCCGACAGGGCAGGCGAAGATCACGAAGGCCTACAACCTGCCGTGCGATTACGTCCTCCACACGGTCGGCCCGATCGTCTCGGGCCGCGTGACAAGAGAGGACGAGCGGCTGCTTGCGTCATGTTACCGATCCTGTCTGGAACTTGCGGAGAAAAACAGTGTGCGAAGCATCGCGTTCTGCTGCATTTCGACCGGTGTGTTCCATTTTCCAAACGAGCGCGCGGCGGAGATCGCCGTGGAGACCGTGCGGCGCTATAAGGTGGAGACGGGCAGTAAAATAAAGGTGGTTTTCAATGTTTTCAAGGATCTCGACAAAACGATCTACGAGCGGCTTCTCGGCGCAAATTGCGCGCCTGCGGCGCGCGCTTGACGAGGCGGATGCTGTCGTCATCGGCGCGGGCGCAGGGCTGTCCACCGCGGCGGGCTTTACGCACAGCGGCGCGCGGTTCGAGCGGTGTTTTTCGGATTTTGCCGCAAAGTACGGTTTCCACGACATGTACAGCGGTGGGTTCTATTCGTTTCCGTCGCAGGAGGAGTTCTGGGCCTATTGGAGCCGGTATATCTTCATCAACCGCTATCAAAACGCGCCGAAAAGCGTGCACGAGGTTCTGCTCGAGCTGGTGCGGGACAAGGACTATTTTGTCATCACGACGAACGTCGACCACTGCTTCCAGAAGGCGGGCTTTGACAAAAAGCATCTTTTCTACACGCAGGGCGACTACGGCCTGTTTCAGTGCAGTGAGCCGTGCTGTCAGGAGACGTTTGACAACGAGAAAACCGTCCGCGCGATGGTCGAAGCGCAGGGCTTCACCGTAGCGGACGGTGTGCTGACGCCGCCGACAGATGGGACGCCAACGATGGCGGTACCGTCGGAGCTCCTTCCGGGCTGCCCGCACTGCGGCAGACCGATGACGATGAACCTGCGCTGCGACAACAAATTTGCCGAGGACGAGGGCTGGCACGCCGCGGCGGAGCGGTACGAAAATTTCCTCCGCACGCGGGACGGACAAAAGATCCTCTTTTTAGAGCTCGGCGTCGGCTACAACACGCCGGTGTTCCGTTCTTTGCGCACCGGAAACAAGAGAACGAAAACATTGAGAAAACAGCGTATTTTAGGACATTTGCAAATTCTTACCACAAACTATCAGGAAAGGCTGTACGCGTGATGTTCGGTTTTCGCAACTTCGGGAAAACAAATACCTCTAACGGCATAGAGAAACTATGCTCAGCGTTGGAAGAAGCGGATGCCGTTATCATCGGAGCGGGAGCCGGTCTTTCTACATCAGCCGGGCTTGTTTATACGGGAGAACGCTTTGAAAAGCATTTCCACGACTTTGCAGACAAGTACCACTTCAGCGACATGTACTCTGGCGGTTTTTATCCCTTTGACACGCTGGAGGAATACTGGGTATATTGGAGCCGCTATATCTGGATAAATCGCTACACGCCAGCCCCGAAACCAGTGTATGAGGACTTGCTGGGATTGGTCAAGAATAAGGATTACTTTGTTCTGACTACCAATGTTGATCATCAGTTTCAAAAGGCGGGATTCGATAAGCATCGGCTGTTCTATACGCAAGGTGATTATGGCCTGTTTCAGTGTAACAAGCCGTGTTGCCAGAAAACCTATGATAACGAAGCCACCATTCGTCAGATGGTGGAGCAGCAGAAAGGTATGCGTGTGCCGACAGAACTGGTTCCGCATTGCCCGCTCTGTGGCAAGCCAATGACAATGAATCTGCGGTGTGACGATACATTTGTGCAGGATGAGGGTTGGTATAGTGCTTCGGAACGATACACGGATTTTCTGCGGCGGCACAAGGGCTTGAAGGTTCTGTTTTTAGAATTAGGCGCTGGAATGAATACGCCAACGATTATAAAATTTTCTTTCTGGCGCATGGTAAACGAGTGGAAAAACGCTACTTATGCCTGTATCAATCTGGGTGAAGCCTACGCACCGAGAGAAATTCAAGCGAATTCAATTTGTATCAACGAAGATATTGGAAATGTTTTGAAACAGCTTTAACCGTATTGCAAACCGGCATAGGCTGAATAGCCGGAAAGGATACGTAAATGGGAAAATCAATTTTTGAACAGATGGGCAGAACCTATACGCTGGGTGAAGATGGAATGTACTATCCTGACTTAAAGCTGCCGACGGATGAGGAACCCCGCTATGGAAAGTATGGCCGAATACGAAAAACATTTTTGCAGAAGCATCGTTACGGGCTGTATCTGGAATTTCTGCTGAACAGTCAGTTGGAAAGCGATTTGTCAAGGGGAGATTATACAAAAAGGCAGGATAAAATATCCGACCGTGATGTCAAGTGATGAATGACTGGAAAAATAAAGTCAAGGAGCAGCATAACGCCGTTCTGTATTTCTACCTTGCTATTGCAAATCACGCCCTCGTCTGTTATATTGTAGCGCTTAAACACCGAGCGAAAATATGCAAAGAACTCCCTGTCTTCCTCTGCCATCGGTGCAACCCAGCCGTTCTCGGCACCATGGGCTTCGATTTTCTCCAACTCTGCCATACGTTCTTTATCCATGTCAGTTGCCCCTCCTGAAAGGAATCACGTTTTTCCCTTAACAGCTATTACATTCCCGTAATTCATGTGGTATTTTAAGGGAAAGACTACCCTTTTCGCTACGGACTTACGTTTCCAAAAGATCCTCCATCGTACAACCGAGGACTTTTGCAAGGCTAAGAACAGTCTCCGCACTGGCTTTGTTAATGTCCTTGTTGCGCTGTTCGTACATTTGAATTGAGCGAAGACTGACATTGCTTCGCTTGGCAAGCTCTGCCTGCGTGCAGCCATAAAGCGTGCGGATACGCTTGAGGTTGGTATCAGCGAAGTATTCGCGCACTTTAGCATCGACAATATCAGCGAATTTAGTGACATCCGCTTCATGAAGGGGAGAATACATCTGCTGCAAATCTTCAAACGAAAGAACCTTAAAAATATCACTGAACTTTCTTCCGGAGAACCATTGATAGTAGGCCACTGCCCAGCCAATCCAATACTCTCTGGAACGGCTGAAATTCGCTTGAGGCTTGGCGGTCGGCGCTTTGCCCGTAGTCTCAACGAGAACATCAACAGCAGTTTCAATCCCGCTTTTCCCCAAAAGATATGAAGGTTCACCATTCTCAATCCGATTACTGACGGAACTGACGGAAAACAGCTTTATAAAGCTATCTCCGGCAACTCCGCACGCGTTGATAGCATAATCAAAAGCATCGCCCAGTAATGCCTGCGCGTTACTCAGATAGATTTCTTGGTATGCGTGGGTCATCGTTTTGGATGCCTCCTCTTATGATATCAAGAATATACAGACCATCTGTTTCCTCTTCAAGTATATCCGAATAAAGTTGGTCGGCTTCATCATTTCGAGCCTTGCGGCGAACATAATATTTTTCCTTTTCCGCAATAGAAAATCCATCGTAATGCAGCAGCGAAAAGGCGTATTTAGACTTGATGACGATCTGTTCGCCCAACTTGCCAAGCCGCATAGCGTTTGCGAGTTGCTGTACGGAAATTCCGTTATTTAGGAAAGATGCAGCAAAGTCAAAATAGGAGTCATCGGCACGGTATCCGATGATCAGGTCGTAGGCATTGACGTTGACGCCGAAATTGTCGATCAGATATCGTTTTGCCCGCTGTGCGGCTGGGCTTTTGATAGAAAACAGACGATGCGCTACCAGAACAGCAATCCAGTTCAAAATCGTATAGTCTGGATTGTTCAGATTCAGAATTTTCAGGTATTCCGTATCAAGACTGTAACGATTGACGAAGCCGTTACGCAGAGAGGATACAGCCCATTCTTTGGCGAGTTCCTCGCTTTCCGTGCAGTAGAAGCCCAGTCCGAAGTCATTGTTCTGCTTACCCAACCCAAAGGTTGGAGATTCGATGATCTGTTCGGAGCCATGATATAGGGTAATTTTCTGATTCATCTCCGCATCCTCCTAAGTATCACTGTAAAAATAGTATCACCAAAGTGATATAAAATCAAGCGATATTTGTAGAGAAAAAAGAGAGCATTTCTCGCTTGAAAAATACAGTTTCTTCAGACGAATATTTCCAAGAGAAACATAAAGATAATCAGTTCACAGAATGATATTGAGCATCCATTTTGCCGGTGCTATAATTAAATGCAGCTAAGTAGGATATTGCAGAACTGCTGGAAAAATACAAATACTACGCAGCAAAGCATAAGAGTAACCTCCGCAACATCTGCGGGACATTTGCTGCCGAAGGTATGACGATCAGCAAATATACCCGCAGAAATCTTGACCGAATCGCCAGCGGGCAGATCAGCTATCAGCAAGTTCTGGCCGAGCTGAGAGAGAAGTACGAAAAGAGAGGATAAGGTTGTTTTCTGATTGCAGACCTATCGATTCCTTTTCAATGATATGTATATGGAGAGTAGTTTCAAATTTGTTTCGCTAAAGGCTCCGCGAGGCATTAAGCGAGAGTCATTTCAAGGCATTAGAGGTTAGACGGTACAAAGAATTTGCGAAAGACGCAACTCAAAGTTTGCGGCGCTATAGACAAAGAAGAGTTACTTTCCACAGTAGGCAGCGATTGCCTGTGCGACGAAATCTGCCGTGCCCTCACCGCCAGCCATGTCAATGTTTTTACGGAAGCGGTCATCGGCCACATACATCTGGCCTAAGCCTGCCAGAATCTCCGGCGTGCAGGTGTAAAAATGGTCGGTGATGAATTGCTGCAAATCACGAATGGCCGCCTGCGCTTCCGGTGAGGTAGGAGCAAGATGCTTCAGCCCACCCAGCTTTGCAAAGTACCTCATCAAATCGGCAGGGTTGCCGGTAGACCCGCCTTTTTCATGCTGCTGATATTCCTGATAGGCGGTGGTATTGCCCCATTTTCCTTTGACCTCTGCGGTGTACTTCTCCTGCTCGGCCTTATCAAATGCGTCAAATTTCATAGGTGTTACTCCTGTTTCTAAGGTTTCACGGGCGAGGGTGATGAGCCGTCCCAACCGCGCCTGTCGCAGCTCCAGCAGCTTGATCTGATCTGTGAGAGCGGTGGCCTGGTCGAAGTTCGGGTCATCCAGAATGCGCTTGATGTCTTTGAGTGGAAACTCCAGCTCTCGAAATAGCAGAATGGATTGCAGCCGCGCCAAGGCTGTATCGTCATACAGCCGGTAGCCAGCTTCCGTGAGTTTAGTGGGCGGCAGCAACCTGATGGCATCATAGTGGTGCAGTGTCCGGACACTGACACCGGCCAGCTTGCTGACTTCGCGAATGGTCATCATGGGTATCCCTCCTCGGTGTAAGCTTACCATACACTATAACGTAACGGAAGAGTCAAGAGGGAAATCTTTTATTTGTGAAAAAAGTCCTGTGCGCTATGATTGCTGCAAAAATCGTGCAGATCTATCATTTTCTTGCTTCCTATGTCAAAATGTGCTATTATTATAAACAACGCTGTCAAGTGTTGGAATAGGCCTTGGCAGTATGGCTGCAATAGACCGAATGCTCTGCCAAGCGGCAGAGCATTTTTGATATATCAGTACGGAGGGATATTTATGTCTGTGAGTTATAAAAAACTCTGGAAGCTGCTCATCGATAAGGACATGAAGAAAAAAGACTTGTGTGAAAAGGCGGGCATCAGCCCAGCATCAGTTACCAAGATGGGACGAAACGGACATGTTACCACGGAGATACTCGTGAAGATTTGTGCGGCGCTTGATTGCCGGATTGAGGATATTGTGGAGATCGTGCCGGACGAAAATACTTGATCAGATAACATTGATTTGCATGCAGAGCAGAGAGAAAGGTGGCTTGACTGCATATGGGAGAAAAGAAAAGCGGATGTTTACCCGCCTATATTACTCAAATAAAAGAAAAGGTCGCCGAGTTATCTTCGCGCCATAGGGCATTTCTAAAAACAGAGCCGTTGATTGCATTTCGTGGCGAGTCGAACGACTACGGGGATACGAAATTGACACCGTCGCTGTTTCGGGATAGCAGCTATGTTGCTAAGGAGTCACATCTTTTCGAATTGTTTTGCGACTATAACATCGTTGATCCCAAAGCAAGCAATATCGAGAAAGCAATCGAGACTCAGCACTATGCCAGCATCAGCCGCATGCTAGATATATCCTTTGATGTTTTAGTCGCATTGTACTTTGCGTGTACACATCCGGACGAACACGACGGATATGTGTATGTCTTTGCATTTCCGGAGCACTACTCTCCTCATTCTAAGTACATTGAGGAGTTTTACACAAATGTTCTAGAAGGAAAACATATCGCATATTCAAGAAATTTCAAGGTCTTTTCCCATAGCGTTACTAATGACCGAATCAAGGCTCAAAAAGGTGGATTTATTTTCTTCCCTGGGAAAGAATTTCATCCGATAAACGATTGTTACTACGAACGAATTCTCATTTCTAAAAATCATAAGAGAGAAATATTGGAGGATCTAGAAGCGCTATTTCAAATTACGAAAGCAACTCTGTTCCCAGAGAAAGACAAAGTTGCGGAAATCATTACGAATAAATTTAAAGGTAACATATACACCACAAAATCGGTATCGCTGGAAAATGAAATCGAATCTTTCTTTAATCGTATTGATTATGAACTAAAAATCCTTCACCTTAAGGGTAAAACAGCAGATAAGAAAAGAGTAATGCGGTGGCTTCGTAAAGAGCAAGATGACCTAATAAACTATACCGAGCAACAAATAAGCTCACATATTTCAGAATTGACAGATGCGGAGCAAGAGAAGGTCATACAAACGATAAAAAACAATTTTAGCGTGCTCTTAATTAGATACAAGGAGGTCTAAAATGGACAACCTGCGATGGATAAAAATATTGGATGAAAAGAAAAAATTGGACCCAGAACGTATTGTTGCACCAATAGATGAGAACCTTCCCGCCTACACTGTCGAAGGAATAAATACAGAAACATCCGCAGATGAGTTTCTTTTGGTTTACGATTGTTCGGATATCTCGGCATCTGACACATTCTTTTATAAACGAATGCTCGAACTTAGCGCTACACACAATGATCCGTATCCTGTCGTCGTATTTAGGAACTGGGAACATGAGCGGCAAATTTACCGACACTTTTATAATGCACTTCGATCGGCTGATGAACGTAAAAAGTTTACCACTTGGTTCGACAGAAAATTCTCTATTTATGTTGATGGGAAAGACAAAGTTTTCCTCGAGACAGATGATAGAGGCATTAATTATCTCGAGTATCCTGTAGTTAAAGATGAATCTTCGTCATTATACGGTCGAGTTTACAATCTTTCTTTTTTCGAGCTAAAAAAACTCTTTAATGTAACGGGTGATATATGCTCTAAGTGACTTCTTAATCATGATTTTGTCATGGTTAGTGAAG
>ENA-OUOU01000518-OUOU01000518.1-human-gut-metagenome-genome-assembly--contig:-NODE-518-length-23804-cov-12.447850_pt1 | contig 23804 bp, 18 predicted proteins | sample MGYA00237936_ERZ548765 | MGnify/ENA primary metagenome ERZ548765 (study PRJEB26490, sample SAMN05356889) | human gut metagenome | biome: terrestrial biome; feature: human-associated habitat; material...
CCGCATGGTCTAAGCCATACGGAGGATTAACTGTTTTACGGACACCCGTCTATCGGGCGGTGGTTTTTATTTGCCCGGCAAAGGCCGGCGGATGCGGACGATATCTCCCGCAGGGAGGAGCTCCACCGCGGCAAGTATGCTTCCAGCGGCGCCTTACCCTTTATGCGTACCGCTTTCGCAGGGTCAGATTCATGTAGTGCAGGTACAGCATCCCGAAGGGGTTTTTATAGTCCTCGTGCCACGGCTTGTTCCTGCCGCAGAAGTGCAGGACCGCCGTGTTCCGCATGACCCAGCTCAGGTCGTGCTTACCGGTACTGCGGATGAGATACTTGGAGTAGTTCCGCACATCGTAGTTCCAGAGGACGTCCTCCACCGGCCGGGTCTCCTTGCCGTAGAGGATGTTGAATACGTCCTGATCCGGCAGGATCAGCTCCCTTTCGTGCTTGCTGACGCAGGCAAATACATCCTCCGCCGTCACCAGCTTGCGGGCGGCAGTCAGGTCGATGAGCATGACGCCGGAGTTGAAATACTCGTGCTCCGTGTCCAGCCGCATCTGATTGATGCCGTTGGCCATCTCGGTGAGCCCCGTGTGGGACGCCGCTGCAAAGGTTTTGCCGTACAGATCCATCTCCCACAGGGGCCGCAGCGGGTTGATGATGAGCATATCCGGATCGAGGTACAGCACCCGCTCCACCTCCCGGGGCAGGATCAGCGGAGAGAGCAGCCGGTAGTACATCTCCTTAGGGTAGCGCTTGCTGGTGGGGGCGCTTTCAAAGAGCGCCGCGTCCACGGCGATGGGCTTCAGTGCCGCGCCGAAGGCAGCGCAGAACGACGCCAGCTCCTCCAGCTTCTCCGCAGGGATGGCGCTGTGGAGCAGGTACACGGTGGCGTCCGTCTCCGCGGGGTTGCTGGCAAAAAAGGAATCCAGCATGACCTTACAGGGCAGCAGATAGTTTTCATCAAGCGTCAGCAGTATATTCATCACGGTCTCCTCCGTTTCTGTTTTCAGCTCACCTCCCTCAATATAATGCAGATTTCAGGGCGTCCGCAAGGGGGCAAGGCTATTGTTCACACTTTGTTCAGAGAGGGGTCGCGGAATTGGTGGGAAGTTTTCTCTCCTTCTTCTCCCATAACGCAAACCCAAACGGCGCCGGCATGAGCCGGCGCCGCCTGGACCCTATTTCCGGTTTTGTCACGCCTTCCGCAGGAACAGCACGCCCAGCGTGCCCGGGCCGCAGTGGGAGGAAACCGTGCAGCCCGCCTGAGTGACGAATACCTCCTCGAAGGGGGCCAGCTCCCGCACCAGCGCCGTCAGCTGCGACAGCGTCTCCGCCGGCACCTCGCCGGAGTAGGTGATGAAGGCGTGGTCGGCTACCACCGCCTTCCCCGCCAGCCGCTCCGCGATGTACTGGCGATACACCTTGTCCATGGAGCCGCGGTACTTTTTGCATACCACCAGCTTGCCCTCCCGCATCTCCAGGCAGGGCTTCAGCTTCAGCATGTTGGCGCCCAGCGCCGCCACGCCGCTGCACCGGCCGCCCTTCCACATGTACTCCAGCGTGTCCAGCACGAAGCTGGTGTCGCTGTGAGGGGCCAGGCGGCGCAGCTCTGCCGCGATATCCGCCGCCGCCATGCCGCCATCCCGCAGCTTGGCCCCCCGGAGGGCCAGCAGACCGCCGCCGGTGGACAGCTGGCGGCGGTCCACCACGTGGATCTCTCCCCGCTCCGTCAGCTCCTGCGCCGCCAGCACCGCGTTCTGGCAGGTGCAGGACAGCTCCGCGCTGATGTCGATATGTACGATGTCATAGCCCTCCGCCAGAATGGGGGCGAAAAATGACTTGAACTCCTCCGGACTCACCGCCGCCGTCTTGGGCAGGGTGCCGCGGCTGCGATAGTCTGCGTACAGGTCTGCCGAAGTGTAGCGCCCGTCGTCGGGGAACACCCGTTCCCCGCTCTGAATGGTCAGGGGCACCGTGCGGATCCGGAAACGCTCCAGCAGCTGGGGCGTCAGGTCGCAGGTGCTGTCGTAGGTGATGCAGACAGGTCTGTGCATGGGGATCGTCCTCCTATTTTCTCCGATTGTAGGGGCAGTATACCGGAGAAACCTCAACACAAGCTCAAAAAAGCCTCGATTTTCGAGAGCGGATGTGATAAAATTCAGAAAAAACGCTGGAGGGATGGTCATGTTCCGTATTCTGGTAGTTGAGGACGACGACAGCGCCCGCTTTCTGATGTGCGAGGTGCTGCGGCGGGCGGGATATGAGCCCTGCCCCGCCCGGGACGGTGTGGAGGCGCTGGAGGTGATGGAGCACTACCAGTGCGATCTGGCGGTGGTGGACATCACCATGCCGCGGATGGACGGCATCACCTTCACCCAGACGCTGCGGGAGGGAAACTGTGACCTGCCGGTGCTGATGGTGACGGCCCGGGTGACGCAGGAGGACAAGCGCCGCGGCTTTCGGGCGGGCACCGATGACTACATGCTGAAGCCCGTGGACGAGGAGGAGATGCTCTGGCGCATCGAGGCGCTGCTGCGGCGGTATTGCAGCCGCGCGGACCGGCGGCTGACGGTGGGAGCCACCGTTCTGGACCGCGGCTCCCTGCAGGTCGTTTCGCCTCAGGGCGCCCAGCAGCTCACCGCCAAGGAGTTCCTGCTTTTATACAAGCTGTTGTCCTACCCCCGCACACTGTTCACCAAGCGGCAGCTCATCGACGACATCTGGGATCTGGACAGTGAGGTGGACGAGCACACCGTGGAGGTCTACATCTCCCGCCTGCGGGAAAAATTCCGGGACAACGGGGACTTTGAGCTGCGGACCATCCGCGGCTTCGGCTACATGGGCATGCTGCGGGAGGATGAAGATGCGCAGAGCTAAGGTGAAAAAGGAGAACCCGCCGGTACGGCTGCTGGGCACTATGTTCCTGCTGGTGCTGGGACTGGTGGTGGTATACGTGGTGCTGGCGCTGGGCATTGTCGCGCTGGCACAGCGGCTGGTACGTCTGGAGCTCACGGGCTATACGCTGCTGTGGCCCATCCTGATCCTGACCATCAGCGCCGTACTGGGCGTGGTGCTGGCCGTGTTCATCTTCCGCGGGTATCTGGCGCCGCTGTCCCGGCTGATGCAGGCCACGCAGGCCGTGGCCGCCGGAGATTACTCAGTGCGTGTGGAGATGCGGGGCGCACGGGGCGAGGTGGCGGAGTACATCCGCAGCTTCAACAAGATGGCGGAGGAGCTGTCCAGCGTGGCGCTGCTGCGGATGGACTTTGTGAACACCTTCTCCCACGAATTCAAGACGCCGCTGATCTCCATCCGCGGCTTCGCCAAGCTCCTGCAGAACGACGACCTGACGCCCCAGCAGCGGCGGGCCTATACGGACACCGTGGTGCAGCAGTCCCAGCGTCTGGCGGCCATGAGCACCCATATTCTGGAGCTTGCCCAGTACGAAAACACGGAGATCGTCTCCGGCAAGACGCGGTACAGTCTGGACGAGCAGCTGCGCCGCTGCGTCCGGCAGCAGGAGCGGGACTGGCTGAAAAAAGGGCTGACGGTGGAGGGCGATCTGGATCCCGTGGAATATTACGGCAGTGAGGAGCTGGTGGAGCACATCTGGTCCAACCTCCTGTCCAACGCCATCCGCTTTACCCCCGACGGCGGCCAGATCACCGTGGTGCTGCGGCAGGGCGAGGGCGCGGCCCACGTATCCATTTCCGACACCGGCGTGGGTATGGATGAGGAGACCCAGCGCCACATTTTCGAGAAATTCTACTGCGCCGCCACCTCCTCCGGCGACCACGGCAACGGCCTGGGTCTGTCCATCGTGCAGCGGGTGGTAAAGCTGTGCGGCGGACAGATCACGGTATTCTCCCGTCCGGGAAAGGGCTCCACCTTTACAGTGACGCTGCCCGCGGAGCAGCTATGACGGCGTTTGACACAAGATCACAAGGGACGGCCGGAGCGCTCCCGCCATCATCGGCGGAGAGGGTATCGGACCGACGCAAACGGGCAAAGGACCGGCGCTGCAGCTGCGCCGGTCCTTCGCCCAAAAGTACCAAAAGAGGAGAGAAATTAGCTTATTTGCTGCCGCAGGGGACCTTCTTCACCAGCCAGTCGCAGACCAGATCGGCAATCTGGCGGCTGTTGTTCTCCTGCATCATGGCGTGGGTGTTGCCGCGAATGCCCATCTCGGGAAGATGCATCCACGTGCTGTCGCCGCCCAGTTCCAGAATACGCTCGTGCAGTTTACGCATCGTGCCCTGACTTGATGAAAGCATCGTACTTATCGGCGTCAAACCGGGTGCCCTCATAGCTCTCCGGGTACTTGGGCCCCAGACGGTAGGTGGTCCAGCGCTCGGCGTAACTGTTGAAGCAGGGAGGGACCGGATTGATCTCCGGGAACTGAGCCCAGGAGGCGCGGCCGCGCTCCACGGCGTCGGACACGCAGACGTTGAAGCCATGGCGCAGGAACAGGGTGTCGAAGCCCTCGCGGCCATCGGGAGTGGTCTCCCAGGTAACGCCGGTGAGACCGCCGCCGTGCCACATCAGAATGGGGTAGGGGCACACGGGCTCGGCCAACTCGGTGTACTGGACGTACATCTGGAGCGCTGCAGGGCCGCCCACTCCACCGAGGTTTCGTAACACAAAGAACGCCGGGGAAAGCGTACGCTTTCTCCGGCGTTCTTTGTGTGATATGGCGGTTCAGGGCGGCAGGCAAAGCAAGACGCCGGACAGGAGGAAAACCTCCCATCCGGCGGTCTTTTTCAGACAGAGCCTTTTACTTGGCGAACTCCTCCGCCAGCTCCTTGGTGACGCGCAGATACTCCTCAATATCCTCCACCGTGTGGCAGTGCATCGGGGAAACACGGATGGCGCCGGTGAGGCCCACACCCTCCACGATGCGCTTGGAGTACACGCTGCTGTTCACGCGCTCGAACACGGTGACGCCGCGCTTCTGATACTCCTCCACACACTTGGTCATATCCACGCCGTCGATACCCATGGCCACGATCAGGTCACGATGCGTCAGATCCTCGGTATCCACATAGACATGGACGCCCGGGATGTGGCGCAGGCCGGCGGCCTTGTCCGAGCCCTCCAGCATGGTGTACAGCAGAGCCCGCTCCTGCAGATGGATGTGCTCCATACCCACCAGGAACAGCTTGCGGCGATCGGTCTCCTTGGTGAAGTGGCTGCCCAGCCAGCAAACATAGTCCACCACGGCGCTCATGGCCGCGAAGTTACCGGGGGTGGGAGAACCCAGCTCCCAGATCTCCTCGGGACGCTGCAGCACCTTGCGGTGGGGCAGCTTGGCCACACGGTCGGACACGTAGCCGTAGCCCATGCCGCGGGTGCCGAAGAACTTGTAGGGCGCAAAGTTCACGCCGTCGAAGCCCAGCTTGTCCACGTCCATGGGGGCGTGGGGCGCGTGCTGCACCGCATCGGTGACGATGTAGATGTCGGGGTTGATCTCACGGGCGGCGCGGACGATGCCCTCCATGTCCATGATGGTACCGGTGATGTTGGAGGCGTACATGACGCTCAGCAGGCAGGTGTCCTTGTCCACCACGCGGCGGATCTCCTCGGGGTCAATGCCGCCGGTTTTGGGATTGGCCTGAGCCACACGGAACTCTTTGCCAGTCTTTTCGCAGTAGTACTTCACGGCGTCGAAGGCGGAGGGATGCTCCAGCACGGAGGTGACGGCGTTGGTACCCGGGCAGTTCTCCAGAATGGCACCCACCATCTGGAACATGCACTGGGAGGCGGTCATCTCCGTCAGCAGCGCGCCGCCGGAGGCGCCGAACACCACGTGCATCACATCGTCGATGCCCCGCAGCTGGATACGCTTGAGCTCCTTGGAGCGGGCGTGTACGCGTTCCGGGCAATCGGGGAAGGCCTGGTACTTGGCCTGCTCCTCCACAGACGCCTTCAGGCGCAGGGAGCCGCCGGAGTTCTCAAAGAACAGACGCTTGCCGAACTCGGGGTCGGCATCCACATAGCAGAAGCGCTCCTTGATCTCCGCAGACAGGGCGGGGTCAAACAGCAGACCATGCTCATAGTTTTCCATAGGGATCTCCTTTTTCCATTCTATCTGTAAATTATTTGTTTACTTGGCAGCCTGGGGCTTGTCGAAGCGGCGGCCCACGCCGGTGATGGCGCTGAGGGTGAACAGGACGATCAGCATGATGCTCTGGAAGTTGTAGGGGATGAAGTCCAGGAAGGAGAAGGACTCACCCACCACACCGCTGGCGATGGCCAGACTCACCGCGTTCAGGCACACGGGGTTGTAGGGGACCAGACCGGCGAAGCCGGTGCTGATGCCGTCCATCAGGTTGGAGCCGCGGGTACGCTCGATGTTGTGAGTCTCCAGCAGCTTGCGGACCAGCGGGCCCACGAACAGGATGGTGATGGAAGCCGCGCCGATAGCCACGCTGCCCACGAAGCAGATCAGGATGGTGACCAGCTCCGCCTGACGCGGGGTCTTGCTGGCGTTATGCAGCTTGCCCAGCATGATGTCAAACACACCGCTGCGGGTGAGCATCTCCAGCAGGGCGAACATGAAGAAGCTGAAGCAGATGACGTTCAGCATGCCGGTGAGGCCGGCGCCGATGGGACCGGCGGCATCCACCATCTTGGCGGGCTCGATAAAGCCAAACACCAGGCACAGCACGAAGCCCACCAGGTCGCAGACGATCAGAGTGCCGATGAGGTTCCAGCCCTTGAGCATCAGGATGATCATGATGACGGGGATCACCAGCATGATCAGGGTCTTGGCGTAGGAGGCGTCCACCAGCTCCGGCAGGGTCACGGCCTCGGAGGTGCGGAAGCCGATGATGACAAACAGGACGGCGGAAACCACGCCGGCGATCAGGGAGTAGGGCAGACGGGTGCGGACCACGTCGCGGACCTCAGCGCCCTGGGTCAGGGCAGAGGCGATGGTGGTATCGGAAATGGGGGCCAGGTTGTCGCCGAAGATGGCGCCGCTGACGATAGCGCCCACCACAACGGCAGGATTGGCGCCCACGGTGGTGGCCACGGGCAGCAGCACCGGCAGAACGGCCACAATGGCGCCGTTGGAGGTACCGCAGGCCGTGGAGATCAGTGCGCAGATGATGAAGCCCACCAGCGGCAGGAAGCCGGCGCTGAGACCCAGCTCCGTCACCAGCCAGGTCAGGCCCTGGATCAGACCGCTCTGGCGCAGCTCCTGGGAGAGGACGCCGGCCAGCAGGAACGCGAAGATAATGACGCACAGGGTATCGTTCTTCAGGCCCGCGACCACCGCCTTCTCAAATTCCTTCTTGTCTTTGGCAAGCAGGAAGGCTGTGCACAGACCGGCGAAGCCCGCCATGCAGAACAGGACCAGAGAGACCTTCTGCAGGGCTGCAATGGTGATCATCAGTGCCATGAACACCAACAGCGGCAGGCACGCGCCGAAGGTGCCGCCATAGAACTGCATCTTCTTTTGATTTTCCATTTCTCATCTTCTCCTTTTTTTAGTGATTCCCGCCGAAAACGGTGGAGGACCATGGTCTCCGGCAGGTTTGTTCACATCTTATTCATATAAGACAGAAAGTCAATAGGTTTTCAACAATTTACATCGCTGCTGTTGCATTTTCTACAAAATATACAGTATAATGTTGTTGCAGCAACAACAATTGCCGCAGACTTTGTGACAGAAGGAGTTTTGCCCCATGAACACCAGCTTGCAGCAGCGCATTCAGAGCGCCGATCTCACCCGCACGGAAAAGCGCATCGCCGACTATTTTCTCGACCACAGTGAGTCGCTGTACTTCATGACCGCCCGAGACATCGCCCAGGAGCTGGGCGTCAGCGACACGTCCATCATCCGGCTGTGCCGCACCCTGGGCTACCGCGGCTTCCGCGAATTGCAGGAGAGCCAACGGGCGGAGCTGGCTCAGGTCATGGAAAACGGCCGCTACGTCATCCCCCGGCAGCAGGTGGAGGGCAAGCTGGAGCAGTACCAGAACTGCAGCCCGTTCCAGTGCCTGCAGCTGGCCATGGAGACGCTGCAGGAGACGTACCGGAAGAACCGGCCGGAGAAATTTGAGCGGGCCGCCCAGCTCCTTTTGCAGAGCGAGCACATCTTCATCTCCGGCTTCCGCGGCTTTTCCGGCTCCGCCCGTTATATGGGGGTGCTGCTGTCCCAGTACCTCAACCGCGTCACCTACTATTGCGATGCGGACACCCGCTGCGTGGAGGGCCTCATTGACTACGGCTCTCAGGACTGCGTGGTGGTTTTCGGCGCGGAGCGCTACTCCCGCATGTCCTGTGTGCTGGCCCAGATCGCCCGGGACGCCCATTGCCGTCTGATCGTTATCACCGACAAGCTCACCGCACCTCTGGCCGTGGGGGCGGACATCGTGCTGCTGGCGGATTTCACCAGTCCCACCGCTGTCAACTCCTATCTGGGTGTGAACTTTCTGGTGGAGGCCATCGCCTTCGAGGTCAGCCGCCAGCTGGGTGTTTTTCCCCAGCAGCGGCTGTCCCGCATGGACCACTACCTGTCGGAGCTGCGCCTGTATTGATGCGCGCCAAAAAATGAACAGCACCCCATTTATTAGACAAGCATGGTAAAATACCTGTACTAAGAAATGGGGTGTTTTTCTATGCCAAGGGGGCAGGGGGTAACGGCGCTTACCTCTCCACCAGATGGACGTTCAGGTGGTCGTAGGTCATCTCCACCCCCGCCGCGGCAAAGGCATCGCGCAGGTTCTCGTTCAGCGCGAAGAAAGCGTTCCAGTAGTCCTCCGCCCTGGTCCAGCAGCGGACGCTGTACTCGATGGCGCTGCTGCCGTACTCCGTCAGATACACCACCGGCGCAGGCTCCGGCAGCACGTCGGGCGTGGCCGCCACCGCCGCCAGACAGGCGGCCTTCACCGTCTCGGTGGGCGCGTCGTAGGAGGCGGTCACAGTCCGCACCACCCGCCGCCGGCCCATGGCCGTGTAGTTGATGATGCGGCTGGAGGACAACTCCTTGTTGGGCTGCATGACGAACTGGCCGTCCGGCGTCTCGATCTTCGTATGGTTCAGGGTGATCTCCCGCACCGTCCCCACGGTGTCCGCCACCTCGATGTCATCGCCGATGTTGAAGGGATGGGATGTCAGGATCACCAGACCGCCGGCCACGTTGCCCAGAATGTCCTCCGCCGCCAGGGTCACGCCCAGCGTCAGCACCGATACCAGCGCCGTCAGGGACGAGGTGTTCAGTCCCAGGGCCTCCGCCGTGATGATGCCCGTCAGCAGATAAAGTACCACCTTGGCCGATGTCAGGACGATCTGGCGCAGGCGGGCAGTCAGCTTTTTGCTGCGGTCCAGCAGCCGTTTGGCCAGCTTTAACAGCAGCCGCGACACGATGAGGCACACCAGCAGCGTCAGCACCGCCGACAGAATGCGGCTCAGGCTGTACCCTCCCAGCGATGTCTCCAGTATTTTCGAAAGCTCTTGCATCGGAATGTCTCCTTTCTCATGCTGACACCAGTATAGCAAATTCCCCGCCGCTGCGCAATCGCATTCATAAAGAGGGAGCGGAACACGGTGCGTTCCGTCCCCTCTTTATCCGCTCTGCACCCCGCCGAAAACATCCCTGTCTCCCCCGCCGGAGCTTGTCGCAGCTGCACAAAATATCTGCGTTTGCCAATTTTTACTTGTCAGCCAGGGACGGCTCTGCTATGATAGACGCGAAAAATGCCAAAAAAGGGGGTACTGCCATGGGCATATCCTACAACAACCTGTTCAAGCTGCTCATCGACAGGGGCTGGTCCAAAACGGAGTTTGCCCGCGAGGTGGGCATCAGCTCCAACACGCTGGCCAAGCTGTCGAAAAACGAGCCGGTGTCGCTTGAGGTGCTGGTGCGCATCTGCCGGCGGCTGGAATGCACACTGGGCGACGTGGTGCAGATCCTGCCGCCGGAGCCGCCGGCCATCGTGGAGAAGCTGCGCGCCGCGGCAAAGGAGGGGATACGCAGATCATGAGCCAGACCAACGCAAACGGCGCCACGTTCATGGAAAAGCTGTCCACGTTCATCGTGGATAAGCGGAATCTGATCTTTCTCATCACCATCATCGGCCTCATTTTCTCCGCCTTTTCCCGCAACTGGGTCCAGGTGGAGAATGACCTGACCTTCTACCTGCCGGACGACTCTCAGACCAAGCAGGCGCTGGCCGTCATGGACGAGCAGTTCGTCACCTACGGCACGGCGGAGGTAATGGTGGCCAACGTCACACCGGCCCAGGCCCAGAAGCTGGCTGACAAGCTCCGGGACATCGAGGGCGTCCAGAGCCTGACCTACGACAAGACCACCGACCACTACAACGACATGTCCGCTCTGTTCTCCATCACCTTCGCCTACGACGAGGATGACGACGCCTGCCTGACGTCTCTGGACGCGGTGAAGGCAGCCCTCAGCGGCTATGACCTCTATGTCTCCACGGATCTGGGCAATACCCAGCAGGAAACCATTGAGCATGAGATCAGCGTCATTATGATCTACGTGGCCATCGTCATTGTCATCGTGCTGACCTTCACCTCCGAGACCTACGGCGAGGTGCCGGTGCTGATTTTGACCTTCGTGGTGGCGCTGGTGCTGAATCAGGGCACCAACTTCCTGATGGGCAAGATCTCCTTCGTGTCCAACTCCGTCACCAGTATTCTGCAGCTGGCGCTGTCCATCGACTACGCCATCATCTTCTGCAACCGCTTCAAGGAGGAGCACCGGCTGCTGGACCTGCGTGAAGCCGTCATCGTCTCCCTGAGCAAATCCATCCCCGAGATCGGCGCCAGCAGCCTGACCACCATCGGCGGTCTGGTGGCCATGCTGTTCATGCAGTTCAAGCTGGGCCCCGATATGGCCCTGTGCCTCATCAAATCCATCCTGTTCGCGCTGCTGTCCGCCTTCGTGGTGATGCCGGGCCTTCTGATGCTGTTCGGCCCCCTCATCGACCGGACACAGCACCGCAGCTTCGTGCCCAAGATACCCTTCGTGGGCAATTTTGACTACGCCACGCGGCACGTGGTGCCCGTGATCTTCGCCCTGCTGATCACCGTGGGCTTCTTCCTGTCCTCCCGCTGCCCCTTCGCCTACGGGTACAGCCTGCTGACCACGCCCATCCAGAATGATAACCAGATCGCCGAGCAGATGATCGAGGACACCTTCACCTCCAGCAACATGCTGGCCCTGATGGTCCCTGCCGGCGACTACGACAAGGAGGCCGCCCTGCTGGCGGAGCTGGAGCAGTATGATGAGGTGGACCACACCATGGGCCTTGTGAACATCGAGGCCATGGACGGCTACACGCTGGCGGATAAGCTGACGCCCCGCCAGTTCGCGGAGCTGGCCGGTCTGGACTACGAGGCCGCGCAGGTGGTCTACGCCGCCTATGCCGCCAACGATGGCGACTACGGCCAGCTGGTGGGCCACCTCTCCACCTACAGGGTGCCGCTGCTGGATATGTTCCTGTTCGTCTGTGACCAGATCGACGCCGGTGTGGTAACGCTCAGCGATGACCAGACCGCCGCCCTGAAGGACGCCCAGACCCAGATGCTCAGCGCCAGGAACCAGCTGCGGGGCGAGGATCTCAGCCGTATGCTGGTATACCTGACCCTGCCGGAGAGCGGCGATGAGACGTACGCCTTCACCGACAAAATTCTGGACATCGCCCAGAAGTATTACCCCGACCAGAAGGTATATCTGGCCGGTGACTCCACCAACGAGTACGACTTCGAGAAGTCCTTTGCCATCGACAACAAGGTGGTGAGCATCGTGTCCATTCTGGTGGTCATGGTGGTGCTGCTGTTCACCTTCAAGTCCGCCGGTATGCCGGTGCTGCTGATTTTGGTGATCCAGGGCTGCATCTGGATCAATTTCTCCGTCCCCGCCGTCACCGGCAAGTATCTGTTCTATCTGAGCTACCTGATCGTCAGCTCCATCCAGATGGGCGCCAACATCGACTATGCCATCGTCATCGCCAGCCGCTATCAGGAGCTGAAGGCGAAGATGACCCAACGCAGCGCCATTGTAGAGACGCTGAACTTTGCCTTTCCCACCATCATCACCTCCGGCGCCATCATGTCCATCTGCGGCTTCCTCATCGGCAGCATGACCTCGGAGCCCGTCATCGCCGGCATCGGCGAGAGCCTGGGCCGCGGCACGGTGATCTCCATCATCATGGTCATGTTCGCCCTGCCCCAGATCCTGCTGATCGGCAGCCGCGTCATCGACAAGACTTCCTTCTCCGTGCCATCCGTGGTGGCCAAGAAGAACAGCCGCGGCCGCATGACGGTGAACGGTATGGTGTACGGCCACATCAACGGCACGGTCCGCGGCATGATCCACGCCACGGTGGAGGGCGACGTAGACCTGACCATGCTCTCCGGAGCGGAGGGAGAGGAGGTACCCGACGATGAGGAAGAAGATTGACATACGGCATCTGGCCGCGGCTCTGCTGGCAGCCCTGATGCTGCTGGCCTGCCTGCCCGTGACGCAGGCCGACGCTGCCGGCAATACCATCCACATCTCCTCGGAAGCGGAGCTGCGGGATCTGGCCGCCAGCTGCGTGCTGGACACCTGGTCCCGCGATAAAAACGTGGTGCTGGACAGCGACCTGACGCTGGCGGACCCGTCCTTCCTGCCCATCCCCACCTTCGGCGGCAGCTTTGACGGGCAGGGTCACACCATCCATAATGTCAGCATAACGGACAGTCTGTCCCCTGCCGGCCTGTTCGGCGTGGTACAGGCGGGCGGCTCCGTTCGCAGCCTCCATGTGGTGGGTACTGTCACCCCCTCCGGTGACGGCCGAAGTGTGGGCGGCATCGCCGGCGAGAACAACGGCGCCATCGAAAAGTGCAGCTTCACCGGCACGGTGTCCGGTCAGGTATACGTGGGCGGCATCGCCGGTCACACCGGCGCCTCCGGCAGTATCCTGGCCTGTGAGACCCGCGGCGCGGTCATCGGCGACAGCATGACCGGCGGCATCACAGGCTATAACGAGGGCCTGCTGGCCGACTGCACCAACAGCGCCTGCGTCAACGTGGAGAGCACCGATCCCCGTCTGGATCTGGAGGATCTGGATCTGACGCTGACGCCGGACCTGTCCAAGCTGGGGCAGGCCAACGCCGGCGCCTCCGCCGCTGATACCGGCGGCATCGCCGGATACAGCGCCGGTACGCTGTCCGACTGTGTGAACCACGGCGCCGTGGGCTACCAGCACATCGGCTATAACACCGGCGGCGTGGTGGGCCGCAGCTGCGGCCAGCTCCTGCGCTGCCGGAACGATGGCGCCATCGCCGGACGCAAGGACGTGGGCGGCGTGGTGGGCCAGATCGAGCCCTATATCCAGATGGATGCCTCTCCCACCTATCTGTCGGAGCTGAACCGCCAGCTGTACGAGCTGAAGTCCCTGACCGACCAGGCCGCCAACGATGCCCAGGACGGCGCAGGCGACGTGTCCGACCGGCTCAACGACATGAACGACTACCTGAAGGACGCCCTCTCCGACCCGCAGGACCCCCTGGCCGCCATCACCGGCTTCGGCAGCCGCCTGAAGGACCTGAACAACAGCGCCTCCGGCTCGGTGGACACCGCGGCGGACGACCTGCGGGACATCAACAGCAAGTTCAATGAGGTATCCAGCACCGTGCTGGCCGCCATCTCCGCCGCCAGCGACCCTGCCTCCGTCATCTCTGACGGCTCGCAGGGGAACATCGACAAGATCACGCTGGGCAAGACCTCTGCCTGTACCAACAGCGGTGCAGTCAGCGGCGATGTCAACACCGGCGGCATCGCCGGCTCCATCGCCATCGAGTATGAGCTGGACCCGGAGGATGACGTCAGCGCCGATCTGGACGGCGAATACCGCCGCCAGTACGAGTACCGCGCCGTGGTGCAGCAGTGCGCAAACACCGGTGCCGTCTCCGCCAAGCGCAGCAACACCGGCGGCATCGCCGGGCGCATGGACCTTGGCCTCATCATCTCCTGTGAGAGCTACGGCAGCGTGGAAAGCGACAGCGGCAGCTGCGTGGGCGGCATCGCCGGTCTCACCGCCGCCACCGTCCGCAGCAGCTATGCCAAGTGTACCCTCAGCGGTAAGAAATACGTGGGCGGTATCGTGGGCTCCGGCGTGGCGGAGAGATCCGACGGCAGCGCCAGCACCGTTACCGGCTGCTGGTCGCTGGTGGACATCACCGGCTGCCAGCAGTACGAGGGCGCCGTCTCCGGCGCGGACACCGGTACGTTCACCGATAACTATTTCGTCTCCGACACACTGGCGGGCATCAACCGCCAGAGCTTCGCGGGCCGCGCGGAGCCTGTGAGCTTCGACACCCTCGCCGCGGCGGAGGGTATGCCCGGCGGCATGACCACCTTTACCCTGTCCTTCGTCTCCGACGGCAAGGTGCTGACCAGCCGCACCTTCTCCTACGGCGCATCCTTTGACAGCAGCGTCTATCCGCCGCTTCCGGAAAAGGACGGCATCTACGCCCACTGGGATCGCACCGACCTCCACGGCCTGCATCTGGACACGGTGGTCACCGCCGTCTATGACCCGCTGCTGCCCACCCTGTCCTCGGAGCAGACCCGCGAGGACGGCCGTCCCGTCATTCTGGCCGGCGGCGACTTCAACGACGGCGACACCATGGCCGCCACAGCCCTGACTCTGACGCCGGAGGATTTCCACGCGGCAGACGGCAGCTTCGCAGACCGCGCTGCCAACTGGTTCTCCTACCTGAAGGAAGGGCAGCTGCCGCCCCTGACCGTGAACCGCCGCGTGGCGGAGCAGTGGCGGGTATCCCTGCCCGATGACGGCCAGGAGACCCACACGCTGCGCTACCTGCCGTCTCAGGACGCATCGCACCTGCGGCTCTATGTCAACGACGGCGGCGGCTGGCAGGCCGTGTCCTGCGACACCGTGGGCAGCTACCTCTCCTTCACCGCAGGCGGCGCCAACCCCGAATTCGCCGTGGTCACCACCGCATCGGTGTGGTGGCCGCTGGCCGCGGCCATCGCCGTGTGCGTGGCCATCGTGCTGGCGATCCTGCTGGGACGGCGTCACCGCCGCCGGCGGACGGCCGCCGCAGTCTCTGCCCCCGAGACGGCGGAGAATGCCGTTGAAAGCACGGAAACGCCCGCCCGCATCTCCCGCCCGGCCAAGAAGAAAAAGCGGCGCTGGTGGATCCCCGTCAGTATCGTTGCGGGCATCGCCGCTGCGGCGGCGGTGCTCCTGACCGCCACTGGTCTGGGCCGCCAGCTCAACGCCTGGCGTCTGCTGCACCGCGCCCTGAACGCCGACTCGCTGGCCATGACCGTCTCCGTCCAGAGCGGCGAGACCTTCACCGCCAGCGCCGATGTCTGCCGCACCAGGGCCGACACCACCCGCATCGTCACCGTCCGGTGGCAGGGCGTGACCGTCTACTGCACCGGCGATACGTTGTATCTGGAGAACGGCCGCGCCTACCGTCTGAGCAGCAGCATGCCCCTCTCCGACCTGGCCGCTCTGTTCCGCAAGGCCCATGTGGACTGCGAAAAGACGGATGCGGACACCCTGTATACGGCGGCGCTGTCCGCCGCCGACGCGGACGCCCTGCTGACGCTGCTGGAGCCGGAGGTGGGCGACCTCACCGGCATCGACAGGCTCACCGCCGTGCTGACCGTGGCCGATGGCCGCGCCCGGTCCCTCCGGCTCACTGCCGGGCCGGAGGACGCCCCCGTCCTCACCGCTGTGATGGATTTCACCGCCAAGGTCACGGCGCCCCAGGTGCCGGAGGCGGTGACCGCCGCCATCGCCGGCGGTACGGAGCCGGAGAATACCGTGCTGCCCGCGGATACCCTGCGCCTGCTGCGGTCCTGGGCCGCCCTGCGCAGCAGGGAGGTACTGGCCGCCGACCTGACGCTGACGGCGGATTGCGGCCCCCTGGTGCTCCGCGACACCCTGCAATATGACCGCCGCACCGTGGACGGTCAGGATTTCACCGCCGTCCGCAAGGGCGCGCTGAGCCTGTACTTCTCCGGCGATAAGCTCTGCGATGCGGAAGGCCATGTTCTCACCACCGATGACGCTCTGGCCTCCCAGGCCCGGCTCCTTCAGCTGGCCTACCAGCTGGTGCTGAACGGCACCGCCGCCTGCACCCAGACCGGCGGCACAGATACCTATACTCTGACGCTGGACGAGGCGGGAGCTGCGGAGTTCGCCGCCGCCATCGCGCCGGATATCCAGTCCCAGCACGTCGCCTTCACCGGCGGCCGCGTCACCATGGAGGTGCAGGATACCCAGCTGTGCAGCGTTCGTATCACCTGCTCCGGCAGCATCAGTGTGGCGCTGACGGAGGCCAACGCCTCTCTGAGCGCCGATATCCGGTTCGTCTCCCGCAATTACCCGTTCCCCCGCGCGGTGCTGAATGCGCTGCAATAACAAAAGAGAGAAGGCAATAGCATGGGAAACCGCATCATCTGCATCAGCCGCCAGTTCGGCAGCGGCGGCCATGAGATCTCCGTCAAGACCGCGGACCTGCTGGGCCTGCGCGTCTATGAAAAGGAGCTGGTACATCTGGCCTGCGAATACGGCGAGCTATCGGAGTCCGTCATGAGCGATTCCGATGAAAAGGCCACCAACCCCTACCTGTTCCGCACCGTCCACGAGGGCAACTACCATGTCGTGCGGGGCAAGCCCACGTCCGAGGTGCTGTTCGCCCTGCAAAGCCACGAGATCCGCCGCATCGCCCGCAGGGAGGAGTGCGTGTTTGTGGGCCGCTGCGCCGACTATGTCCTGCGGGATGCGGATGTCCGCCTGCTGCGGGTATTCGTCTCCGCGCCGGAGGAACAGCGCATTGCCCGTAAGATGGAGCAGGAGCATCTGACCCAGCCTCAGGCGGTGCGGCTGCTGCGGAAAATGGACAAACAGCGCCGGAAATACTACGAGACCTACACCCACCATGTCTGGGGCGACAGCACCAACTACGACCTGTGCATCGACACATCCACCTGTACGCTGGACGAGGCGGCGGCCCGGATCGCCGACCGCTTCCGCGCCATGGCGTAGCGTCAGAAGGGCTTTTATGCAGCAAGACAAGACATTTCTCGGTACGGAGCCGGTAGGGCGGCTCCTGTTCCAGCTGGCGGTCCCCACGGTGACGGCCCAGCTGGTAAACATGCTCTACAACATCGTGGACCGCATCTACATTGGTCACATGCCCGGCGACGGAAGCCTGGCCCTCACCGGCGTGGGCGTGTGCATGCCCCTCATCATGATCGTCTCCGCCTTCGCGGCACTGGTGGCCTCCGGCGGTGCGCCCCGTGCCTCCATTGCCATGGGCCGCGGCGACCACGCCGGCGCGGAGCGGCTGCTGGGCGGCTGCATTGCCCTGCTGCTCCTGTTGTCCCTGACCCTCACCGCCGTGCTGCTTCTGTGGGGCCGCGACCTCCTGCTGCTGTTCGGCGCCAGCGAGAACACCGTCGCCTACGCCGCCGACTACATGGGTGTCTATGCCGTCGGCACCGTGTTCGTCCAGCTGACGCTGGGCCTCAACGCCTTCGTGACGGCCCAGGGCTTCGCCCGGACCGGCATGCTGACGGTGCTCATCGGCGCGCTGGCCAATATCGCGCTGGACCCGCTGTTCATCTTCGCTCTGGACATGGGCGTGCGGGGCGCGGCGCTGGCCACCGTGCTGTCTCAGGCCCTGTCCTGCGTCTGGGTCACATCGTTCCTCTGCGGCAAAAAGACGCTGCTGCGCCTGCGGCGGGAGAACCTGCTGTCTGGTCTGCGGCTGGTGCCGCCCTGCATCGCGCTGGGATCATCCTCTTTTGTCATGCAGGCCAGTGAGAGCGTCATCTTCGTGTGCTTCAACTCCTCCCTGCTGAAATACGGCGGGGATCTGGCCGTGGGCGCCATGACCATCCTCACCAGCGTCATGCAGTTCGCCCTGCTGCCCCTGACTGGTCTGTCTCAGGGCGCTCAGCCCATCACCAGCTACAACTACGGCGCCCGGAACACAGACCGCGTCCGACAGAGCTTCCGCCTGCTGCTGCGCGCCTGCCTCATCTACTCTATGATGCTGTGGGCTTTCGTGATGCTGTGCCCCCGGGTGTTCGCCGGTCTGTTCACCACCGACGCGGCCCTGCTGGCCTTCACCTCCAGGGCACTGCGCATCTACTGCGGTGGGCTGGGCCTGTTCGGCATCCAGATCGCCTGCCAGATGACTCTGGTCTCCACCGGAAACGCTGTCTGCTCCATCATTGTAGCGGTGCTGCGGAAGTTCGTGCTGCTGATCCCCCTGATCTACATCCTGCCCTGCTTCCTGCCGGACCCCACAACAGCCGTCTATCTGGCGGAGCCCGTGGCTGACGTGCTGGCGGTGACGTTCACCGCCGTCCTGTTCTCGGTGCAGTTCAAAAAGTCCCTGCAAAAGCTGGAGACGCCCCTGCAATAATTTATGCCCAAAAGCGCGCAAAAAAGCGCCCGTCCTTCCGGACGGGCGCTTTTCAGTTCTTGTCGTATATCTCTTACTCGGCCTCGGCCAGCGCCTTGGCGGCGGCGATCGCCTTCTCCTGAGCTGCGGCGGGGCAGTCCTCGTAGCGGACGAAGTTGAAGGTGAACGTACCGCGGGACTGGGTCATGGACCGCAGGTCAATGGCGTAGCTCATCATCTCGGCCATGGGCACCTCGGCCTCCAGCACGGTCTCGCCGTCTCCGGTGGGGTTCATGCCCATCACGCGGCCGCGGCGCTTGTTCAGGTCGCCCATCACGTCGCCCACGTAGTTGTCGGGCACAGTGACCTTCAGCTCGCCGATGGGCTCCATCAGCACGGGCTTGGCCTCGGGCAGAGCGGCCTTGAAGGCCAGGTTGGCAGCCAGCTTGAAGGCGATTTCGGAGGAGTCCACCGGGTGATAGGAGCCGTCCACCAGGGTGGCCTTCAGGAACACCACAGGATAGCCGGCCAGCACACCGTGCTGGCAGCTCTCGCGCAGGCCCTTTTCCACGGCGGGGAAGTAGTTCTTGGGCACGGAGCCGCCGAACACGTTCTCCTCGAAGATCATATCCTCCTGCTCGTTCTGGGGCTCGAAGATGATATGGACATCGCCGAACTGGCCGCTGCCGCCGGTCTGCTTCTTATAGCGGCCCTGCTTGCGGACGGTGCTGCGGATCTTCTCGCGGTAGGCAACACGCGGGGTATCCAGCTCGGAATCCACGCCGAAGCGGGACTTCAGCTTGCTGCACAGCACGTCGATCTGGATGTCGCCGGCGCCGGAGATCACGGTCTGGTGAGTCTCGGCGTTGTTGGTGACGGAGAAGGTGGGGTCCTCCTCGTTCAGCTTGTTCAGGCCGGTACCCAGCTTCTCGATCTCCTGCTTGGTCTTGGGGGAGATCGCCCGCTCGTAGCAGGCGGGGGCAAAGGCCAGAGGCGCAAACTTCACATAGGTCTTGGGCTCGCACAGGCTGTCGCCGGTCTTGACCTTGTCCATCTTGCCGATGGCGCCGATGTCGCCGCAGCAGATCTCCTTGGTCTCCTCGGTCTTCTTGCCCTTCATGACGTACAGACGGCCCAGCTTCTCAGTGTTGCCGGTGGTCATGTTGTACAGGGACATATCGCTGGTGACCTTGCCGCGGATGACCTTGATCATGGAGAACTTGCCGTACTGGTCGGAGATGGTCTTGAACACGAAGGCAGCGGCGGAGCCGTTGGGATCGTGGGCCACCTCGATAGCGTTGCCGTCGTCGTCTTCAGCGGCCTCGGCGGGCATATCGGTAGCCACGGGCACCAGGTCCACGATGGTCTGCATCAGCATCTCCACGCCCATACCGGTGGCGGCGCTGCCGCACAGCACGGGGCACACGCTGCCCTCGCGCACGCCGATCTGCAGGCCCTTGGCCATGTCCTCGGCGGACAGCTCCATGGTCTCGAAGAACTTCTCCATCAGCTCCTCATCGGCGCCGGCGGCGGCCTCCATCAGCTCAGCGCGGAGGGCCTCCACCTCGTCGGCCATGTCGGCGGGAATAGCGCACTCGCCCTTGGCGTCGTAGGCTTTGTTGTGCAGCAGGTCCACGATGACGGTGACGGCCTTGTTGCCGTCGGCCTTGGTGGCCACGATGGGGGCAATGGCGGTGCCGTACTTGGCCTTGACGGCCTCGATGCAGGATGCGTAGTCGGCGTTGGCCTCCTCCACGCGGTTGATGAACATCATGCGGGGCTTCTTGCCCATCATCTTCCAGGTGCGCTCCATACCCACGGACAGGCCGTCCTTGGCGTTGCCCACGATGACGGCGCACTCGGCGGCGCGGATGGCGCACACCGCCTCGCCGGAGAAATCGAAGTTGCCGGGAGCGTCCATGACGTTGATCTTCTTGCCCTTGTACATAACGGGAGCGAAGGCCAGAGAGATGGAAATCTGGCGCTTGATCTCCTCGGCATCGTAGTCACAGGTGGTATTGCCGTCGGCGGTCTTGCCCAGACGGTCGATACCCTTGGTCATAAACAGCATCTGCTCAACCAGAGAGGTCTTTCCGGAGCCTCCGTGACCCAGCAGGGCGATATTGCGAATGTCGTTAGCAGTCATAGTGATGATGTTCTCCCTTCATTTTCTTGAAGTCCGCCGCCCACAGCCGCGGACAGTAGCTCAACGTACCGATTATATAGTATTTCCGCTGGCCTGACAACCTCTAATTTAAATATTTGTGGGAAATGTGCGCTGATATTCCCCACTTTTCGTCAGGTTGTACAATGGCAGGCTTTGTTCTATGGGCAAAGCGACGGAGTCGCCGTCAGTAGTGCTTCACAAGCCCGGCCAGCAGCAGCGTGGGCAGCAGCCACAGCAGCTGATACACCACCATGGCGATGGGCGTCAGCAGGGCAAAATTGCCGATGGACGTCAGGTAATAGGCCAGCGCCACGCCCACAGCCGCGCCGATGTAGCCCAGAATGGTGGCGGTGCGCACGGCCTTCACCGCCCGGCGGCTGCCGGCCACGGACTCCACAAGGGGCATCAGTCCCTCCCGGCAGACGATGACATAGGGCTGCTCGCCCCGCTGCTCCGCCAGCTGCGCCAGCGCCAGACGGGTGGAGACATCCGGGTACACCGGCCTGGCGTCCACGCCGAATTTCCGCTTGATAAGCCCCGGCGTCACGTTGCCGCTGCGGACAGCCAGCACCGGCGTGATGTGAAAGCGTTTCAGGGTGCGCAGCGCCCACTCCGCGTTGCGGGAGGGCTGGTATTTCACGGCGAACACGGCGGTCAGCGCCCCATCCACCGCCAGAAACACACCGGTGGACAGCTTCATGTCACGGGGCAGCGCCACCCGGCGCTTCTTCATGAAATACGCGCTGCCCATGAGCACCGTCTCGCCCCGGATGTTGGCCTCCACACCGCCCTCCTCGCAGTAGTTGAGCCACTCCACCGGCAGGTGGAAGCCGCCCTCGGCGGTGAGCTGGCGCTCCAGCAGGGGGGTAAGGCTGCTGCCGGCGGCCTTGGCCACCGACGCGGCGTAAGACACGGCGCGGGCACGCTCCTCGCCGAACACCTTGTAGCCGTTCAGCGTCACGGTGCCGGGCGGGAACAGGTCGTCGTCCGTCAAAATCAACCGGCGGGAGCGGCTCACCGCCCGCGCACCGGCGTAACCGGCAGCGGCGCAGCCGCTGCGTCCCAGCCGCCGGGACAGATAGTACATGGGCAACACGCCGCTAAGGGGAATGCTCAGCCCCGCACCGGCGGTGGTCAGCGCCGTGAGCACCCACGGGAAGTCGCTCATGTTGCCGTCGGAAAAGCACACCACGCCGGAGAGCACGGCGGCCACCGCCATCACCAGCGGCATGGCGTAGTTCTGCCAGTAGCGGGCGGGATCGGGGCGGCTCATGAGCCGGTAGAAGCCCTCCTCCGTGCCCCGCTGACGGCACACGCCCGTCTCCGTGGCGGAGACTACGTAGGGCACGGCGCCGTTGAGCACCAGCAGGTGATAGGCGCTGCGGCGCGTCTCCGCCTCCAGATACAGTCCCCACTGGCACGCCAGTATCAGCAGCGCACCGGCAGCGGCGTAGGGCGTGGCGCGGGTGCTGCCGGTGGCCATGCCGCACACGCAGCACAGCAGCTGCGTCATCGCCGCGATGGCGGCGCACAGCTCGCAGCCCGCCTGTCCCTGCCGCAGCAGCTCCACGGCGCGCCGCCATACGGCGGCGCAGGCCAGCGCCGTCAGCAGCAGACCGCCGCCCAGCACGGCACAGCGCAGCAGCGCCTCGTCCAGCCATGCGGAGGGCAGCTTTTCCAGCTCCTGCAATACGGCGGTCACCACCAGCGCCAGCGCCGGCAGGATGCCCGCCAGCAGCCCTCGGCGCAGCCGTCCGCACTGCCGCTTGGCGTCCCGCAGGACGTCCTCCGGCAGCGGCTCCGGCTCCGGCGGTTCCTCCGGCTCCGGCTCCTCGTCCTCCTCCGGCTCGTCGAACAGCTGCTCCGTATCCTGAAAGGCCGGGCGGCGCTTTTTGCCCGCTGCCGGGCGGCGCAGCCGCGCCAGCAGGCTGGCGATGCGCTCGCTCAGCGGCACCGGCTGGGCGATAACGCCGTCGTCCTCGTCCTCCAGCACCGCGTCCACCGTCTGGGACATGATGTCCTTCAGCGCTACGCGATCCGGCGCGGTGGATTCGTACTCCGGTTCCGGTACAAGCTCCGGTTCCGGGGCAGGCTCCGGTTCCGGAACGGGTTCCGGTGCCGGAGTGGGAAGCGGCTCCGGCTGGGGTTCCTGCGGCGGCTCCTGCTCCGGGGCAGGCTGACGCCCACCCCTGCCGTACTCGGCAAGGATGGATTCCAGCGACAGCTCGTCCTCCTGATCGGGAGCGTTATACAGTTGTTCGTCCCGCCGTCTTCTCATTTTGTCTGTATGCTCTCATCCCCGCTGGCGCACCGCCTCGTACAGCAGGATCGCTGCTGCGGCGCTGGCGTTCAGGGAGGATATCTTTCCTTTCATGGGAATGCTCACCAGAAAATCGCAGTTTTCCGCGGCAAGGCGCGTCATGCCCGTGCCCTCGGAGCCGATAACGATGGCCGCAGGCCCCTTCAGATCCGCCTGATACAGGGTGGTATTGCCGTCGGCTGCCGTGCCGAATACCCACACGCCCTGCTTTTTCAGATCCTTCAGCAGCGCCGGGATGTTGGGCACCCGCGCCACCGGCATATAGCTCACCGCGCCCGCCGAGGTCTTGGCGACGATGGCGGTCAGGCCGGCGCTGCGGCGCTTGGGGATAATGACGCCGTGGACGCCCGCGCACTCGGCGGTGCGCAAAATCGCGCCGAGATTGTGCGGATCGGCGATCTCGTCGCACACGACGATGAACGGATCCTCGCCCCGCTCGGCGGCACGCTCCAGAATATCCTCGATGGAGGCGTACTCGCGCATTGCCGCCTGCGCGATGATGCCCTGGTGCGCGCCCGTGGCGCTGAGAGAATCGAGCTTGCGCCGGTCGCACTCGGTGACGACGATGCCGTTTTCCCGCGCCTTGGCGAGAATGCGCGCAAGGGTGCGGTCGGTGTCGCCGCGGGCAACGAAAATTTTATCGATCGTCCGCCCGGCGCGGATCGCCTCGGCAACGGCGTTGCGCCCCTCGATCAGGTCTTCCCTGTCCTGACGGATCTCCTGTTCACGGTTTTCCATATCGTTAAATTCCTTCTTTATATTTTCATATTAACAATGCGCATAGGTATACGCATAGGTATAGATAATATATTTTACCACACGATCCCGCCATCTGCAACGGAAAGCGCCACTTTTGCTTTTTCTTTTTTCTGCCGTCTTGACCTTTCCGTCCGGAATCGGTATGCTG
>ENA-OUOU01000522-OUOU01000522.1-human-gut-metagenome-genome-assembly--contig:-NODE-522-length-23647-cov-7.162894_pt1 | contig 23647 bp, 23 predicted proteins | sample MGYA00237936_ERZ548765 | MGnify/ENA primary metagenome ERZ548765 (study PRJEB26490, sample SAMN05356889) | human gut metagenome | biome: terrestrial biome; feature: human-associated habitat; material...
ACATCAATGTAAAAAGCGGTGCAACACTCACATTGAATTTTGATGAGGGAGAAAACGGGATAAGCCGTGTTTGTAATGCGAATATCAAAGTTGAGGACGGCGCTAATGTTATTTTTGAGAGTAAGCCTTTGAATGATAGTAAAGCAAAACGCTATCTCATAATGAACGGAAGCTTCAAATTGGAAAGCGGAGCTTATGCTAAAATCAGCAAGAACTCAAATCCCGCTGGCGGTATATTGTTTCAGGGTGAATTTAAGAACGATGGAACACTTGACTGCGGTGCAATGAATATAGGGCAACCTAATTTGTATGCTTATATTAAATTCGGTGTGGATAGCGGTACTGTTACAAATGGTTATGTGGCATATAATCTTTGCCGGACAACACCGACTGATGAAACCATTTCAAACAAGGCTATCAGAGTTACAGCCATAAACGGAAATGCAAAGGTTGGTGAAACTCTTTCTGCTGAAATTGACGGTTTTGGAGATTCAAGAGAGCTTCCTGATAATCGTATTGTTTGGAATGGAGCAAATTGGGAAGATGCAAATATTCATAATAATACATATACCGTTATCTTTAAGGATGTCGGAAAGAAAATAGGCGCAAAATTTAACGGTGTTGGCACTATGGGCAATCCTATTTCGAGCTACCCATATGATTATGTGGCGGTTAAAGACAATAGAGTAACAGTAATACACGACGGAACGAACGATATTGAAACCGAAACAGACACAGTGCCCTATATTGATACGATTTACCTCGACAGTATAAAAGGTAGCGATAAGAATTTAGGTGTTTCAGCAGACAAAGCAGTTGCTTCTATTAGCACTGCAATGCGACTTGTAGCCGACGGCGGAACAATAGTTGTATGCGGTGATGTTGTAATGTCGACTGATTCACCTGCATACATTACCAAAAATGTTACTTTTACAAACACTGATGGTGAAAATACCTATCAGGCTTCTTTCACAGGCGGCACGGAAGAAGATTATAGTCTGTTTTATTCGGCAAATAAAGAGGCTTCCGTCAAGTTTTCGGGCATAAAGTTTATCAATAATGTGTTTGCAGCTTCGGAATATGCTGGTAGCAAATATATATTTGACAATATCAGTACCGCTGAAAACAGTTGTATCGGAGCATTTATTATCAATGGGCTGTATCTCAAATATGAGCCGTTTGCAATAGATGTTATAAATACGAAAAATGCAGAAGTGGATATATTGAATGACCAACAAGAAGGTATTCCTGCCATTACACTTGATAATTCAAGTATAACGAGTGCTATGCAAGGAAGTTTGGGAAATGTATCACTTAAAAATAACAGTAAAATTAAAACTTTTCAGCCTATGCAAACGCTGACTGCGGATAATACGGATAATGTTATCGAATTTTTAGCTGATGAAGCTAATAATATTATTCCGATAAACATTAATGGTGATATTACAATTAGCGAAAACATTCCTATTAAATTGGAATTTGGAACACCTTTTACGGTGGGACAAACACTTTTCACATCAGCAAATGAAAATACTTCTTTAACAGCGGATAAGTTTTTGATTTCACAAATTGAACTTGCATTGGATAAACAAGATAATGATATAGTAACAAAAGCGGCAGAATATATCATCAACTATGAACTTGACGGAGGTACTCTTGGTGCAAATTCTCCTGCAACCCATACATACGGCACGGAAACAATACTCGTCAATCCGACCAAATCGGGATATAATTTTGCAGGCTGGTATTTGGAAGATACATTCGCTACAAAAATTGAAACACTTGCAGCAGCCGGATATACATCTGAAATAACTCTTTATGCAAAGTGGAACAAGCGCTCCGGTGGCGGTGGGACAACTCGCTATACGGTTTCGTTTGACACAAACGGTGGTAGCAAGCTGTCAAGTCAAACCGTTACAAGAAATTCTGTAATCAAAGAGCCGACAACACCGACCAAAGATGGTTTTGACTTTGCGGGTTGGTATACTGATAAAGAGCTTAAAACAAAGTATGATTTTTCTGCAAAGATAACAAAGAGTATGACGCTTTATGCCGCTTGGGCGGAAAAGAAAACAGATAACTCTGAAAATCAAATAATTCTTACTATCGGCAAAAAAGATGCCTCTGTTTTCGGAAAAATAAAGACAAATGATGTTGCGCCGAAAATTGTAAATGACCGAACAATGCTTCCGGCACGGTTTGTTGCTGAAAGCTTGGGTGCTGTCGTTGAATGGAACGGCGATAAACAACTTGTAACAATTAAGGGTAAAAACCTTAAAACTAATGAGGATGTAACTATCCTTATTACCATAGGTGCAGAGTATGCCGTTGTAAACGGCGAGAATGTCAAACTTGATTCTCCGGCATTTATAGAAAATGACCGTACATATACGCCTATTCGTTTCATTTCCGAACATCTCGGTGCAAGTGTCGAATGGTTGGAAAACGAACAAAAGGTTATTATTACAAAAAATCTGTTGGCAGAAAAAGAAAATTAAAAAAAACATACAACATTAAAAGGACAACCGAAAAAATCGGCTGTCCTTTTTTTATACCCAAAACACAGAAAGGAACGATAATTTATGAAAAACATTGACGAACAAATTGCAAAAACACAAGCGCAAATCAATCAGCTCACCAACAAGAAAAAACGGCTCATATCAGAGCAAAAACAAGCCGAGCGAAAGAAACAGACAAAGCGGTTAATCGAGCGAGGGGCGATTTTGGAAAGCGTAATCGGCAATGCAGAGGACTTTTCAAACGAGCAGCTGCAAACGCTTTTAATTGAAATCTTTTCGAGCGAGAGCGTAAGGGCGAAAGTTAAGAATTTTCGGGAGCATACGGCGGACGAGGGAAATCCCTTGTTTTAACAAGGGCGCACTTATACACCTTAACAGGTGTGTGCGTATTCTGCAAAAGATTGCAGAGGGCATATACAAACAAAGATTATTGTTTGTATCGCAGGGAAAAGGCATTTTCCCCGCACCCTTTTTGCGGACTTGATTTTTTATGTCAAAACGAGTTTGACACAAAAAATACAAGTGTAAATAAAGAAACGGAAAGGACAATTAACTATGGCTATTTATCATTGCAGTATAAAAATCATCAGCAGAGGCAAGGGCAAGTCAGCCGTTGCAGCCGCCGCATACAGAAGCGGCGAAAAGCTGATAAACAATTATGACGGTATCACGCACGATTATACGAGGAAAAGTGGAATTGCTCATACGGAAATTTTGTTACCCTCACACGCACCGCCCGACTTTCAAAATCGTTCTGCCCTATGGAACTCTGTCGAGAAAATCGAAAAGTCCAAAAATTCACAGCTTGCAAGAGAAATTGAGCTTGCCATACCGAAAGAGTTACCGCCCGAACAGCAAATCAAACTTGTACGGGAATATGTCAAGGACAATTTTGTATCTGACGGAATGTGTGCGGACATTGCTATTCACGATAAAAAGGACGGAAACCCACACGCCCACATTATGCTGACTATGCGACCGCTTAATGAAAACGGCGAATGGGGCGCAAAGTCAAAAAAGGAATACATCACTGACAAAAACGGTGAGCATATCAAGCTGAAAAACGGAAATTTCAAAACGAAAAAGGTTGATACGGTTGACTGGAACGAGCAGAGCAAGGCGGAATTATGGCGGTCAAAATGGGCGGAGCTTGCAAACAAATATCTTTCCGAAAATGAGATTGCCGACCGAATAGACCACCGTTCTTTTGAACGGCAAGGCACGGAGCAGATACCGACTATTCATTTAGGTGTTGCGGCTTCTCAAATGGAGCATAAAGGCATTGCCACCGAGCGAGGAAATATAAACCGTGAAATCAAGGCACATAATAAACTTCTTGCACAAATTAAGGCAAAAATCACAAGTCTTAAAAGGTGGATTAGTGAATATATTTCATCAGCCGAAAAAGATACCGAAAAAACCGATAGCCTTGCAGACCTCGTTTCAAGAGCCGATATAATTACCCAAAATCAATGGGAAAAGGTGCGTAATCTAAAAGCGAAATCGAAAACGCTTTTGTATCTGCAAAACAACGGCATTGATACCGCCGAGCAGTTAAGCGAAAAAATTGACGGTTTGAGAAATGAATATTTTTCTGCAAGACGAAAAATAAAATCAACAGAACGCACGCTTGCGGACTTGTCGGAAAGACTAAAACAGGCTGATATTTACCGCAGATACAAACCAATTCACAATGAATATTTATCACAAAAATCAAAACACAAAGAAGAATATTATAACAGACATACCGCCGAATTGATATTATACGATACGGCGGTTAAATTTTTGAAAAAGGTTATTGTTCACGGCAAGCTGCCGACTATGCAATGGCAGGAGCAAGCAGAAAAGCTGACAATACAGAAACAAAGCCTTTATGCTGATATGTACCGGCTTCGTGACGAGGTTAAAGAGGTTGAAAGCGTAAAGAAATATATTGACAGTATAACGCCTGACAAAGCTCGTCACAAGAGCCGTGATATTGACAAAGAAATATGATTTGCGGAAAGGGGGTGAATTTTATATGGCAATATTCAGAGTTGAGAAAACGCAGGACTACATCACAATGTCAAATAGGCATTTCAAAAACAAAAATCTTTCGCTGAAAGCAAAGGGCTTGTTATCTCTTATGCTTTCCCTGCCAGAAGAATGGGACTATACCTTAAAAGGGCTTGCCCATATCAACAAAGAAGGTGTTGACGCTGTGAGAACGGCGGTTATCGAACTTGAAAACGAAGGCTATATTGTTCGTAAACAGACACGGAATGGAAACGGACAAATGGGTGCAAGCGAGTATATCATTTATGAATCGCCGCAAGGTGAACACACCAAAAAAGGTTAAGCCGAGATTGGATAAACCGATGTGGGATTTTCCCATATCGGTTTATCCAACGCAATAAAATAACTAATATATAAAAATATAAAATAATAAATTATTTATATAATTAAATACTTATCTTATCCTATCCTATCCTATCAAAAAAGGGTGGGATTTTTGTATATACGGAGGTAATTATGAAAGATAAAAAATCAAGCAACAAAAAAACAAAAATCAGACCAAAGTTTATTGTTGAACGAGAGTATTCCGGCAAAAGAACAATGAAAGAGGCTTTTGAGGAAGTTATTACAGAACAGGCAAGCATCCATTTTGATAAATGGGTTTATAATCATAAAAAATCTGAAATGTAGCGCAAATGTAAAACAACTAAACTTGAAAAAGACAACAAAATATGTTAATATAAATATATCGTGTCCCTGTTCAAAAGGAGTAATTATGAGCAGGAAAATTAAAAATACGGAAAAATTAACAGCGTTATATTGCCGTCTGTCATTAGAGGACGGTCGTGATAACGAAAGTATGAGTATCAGCAACCAAAAGGCAATGCTTAAAGATTATGCAGAAAAAAACGGAATGACAAGGTATGCTTTTTACATTGATGACGGATATACGGGCAGAAATTTCAACCGCCCTGGATTTCAGAGTATGATAGCCGATATAGAAGCCGGTAAAATAAATTGTGTTATCACAAAAGATTTAAGCCGTTTGGGGCGAAATTACATTGAAGCCGGAAGCTATATTGAAATATATTTCCCACAGCATAGCGTAAGATATATTGCGATAGCTGACAATGTTGACAGCCTAAATTCACGGGAAATTGATATTACACCGTTCAAAAATATTTTGAACGATATGTATAGCCGTGATATATCAAAGAAAGTGCTTGCTGCAAGAATGGTATTGTCAAGACAAGGTAAATATTGCGGAGGCGGCACACCATACGGACTTATACGGGATCCGAAAGACAAGGGGCATTTAATTCAAGACCCTAAAACAGCACCAACAGTAAAACTAATTTTTGATTTAGCTTTGGACGGAAACGGAACAATGAGAATTGCAAAACATCTTATGGATAAAAAAATTCCGATAATGCGAACACGAACAAACAAAAATCCTAATATTAATTCTTATTCGTGGGGGAGCTCTATAATATCGAAAATATTACGAAATCCCACATATTACGGTGCGCACGTTGTTTGCAAGACACACCAAAAGGCAATACGCTCAAATACATATAATTTTATTCCGAGAGATGAATGGGAAATTATCGAAAATTGTCACGAGCCTATTGTTACAAAAGAGCAATGGTTAAGAGTGCAGGAGTTGATAAACCGCAGACCGCCCATTATGCAAGGCAATAACTGTCCCTATAAAAACATTTTTCACGGGTTAGTTTATTGTGAAACCTGCAATAAATCTATGCAGGCACGGTATGAGAAAAAAGGCAGAACGGATATAAACAGGACAACAAAGGAAAAACGAGAACCGATAGATAAAGCGTTCTATACCTGTCAGACCTATAATCGGCTTGGGAAAAATGTTTGCACAAGTCATAAAATTGAGGCAAGGGATTTATATAATCTTGTATTAAACGATATTTTGGAACACTCAAAAAAAGTTATAACCGATTCTGATAGTTTTCAAAAGCAATTAGCCGAAAAATTACAGTGCAGTCAAATTACGGACAGAAAAGCTCTTGAAAAGGAAATTGAGGGATTGAGAAACCGTAATGCCGAAATAGATAAAATGTTTTTAAGTTTATACGAGGACAAAACAAAAGGCATTATTACAGAACATAGATTTATTTTGCTAACCGCAAACCTTGAAAAAGAACAGAATGAAAACACAAGCCGCATAAACGGCAATATGCAAAAATTAAGCCGCAGCGATGAGCAATCCCACGACATAAAAATGTTTATAAACGAGCTATCAAAATATGCTGCTATTGAGGTGCTTGACGAAAAAATACTAAATCGTCTTATTGATAAAATCTATATCGGTGAAAGCTATACAGAAAAGGGCGAAAGAATACAAAAAGTAAAAATTATATATAACTTTATCGGTGAAATACCGGCGTAAATATGAATAAAAACTCTTTTTCGGTAAAACGAAAAAGGGTTTTTATTTTTTTGCCCGAAACAAAACATTTCATTTTTGTAACAAATTCAATTCACCTCTTGACAAAACGGAAAGGAGCTGATGAGCCAAGACGAATTATCTGTAATGGACGGCGGCAAATGTATTTTGCAGCTTCGGGGCGTGCGCCCGTTTTTATCGGACAAGTACGATATAACAAAACACCCCCGTTACAAAATGCTGTCGGACTATGACAAGAGAAATGCGTTTGATATGGAAAAGTATATGAAACGCAGAAAACCTATTGTAGCAAAAGACGAGGTTTTCGACTATTACAAAATTGACCTGCCGGAGGTTGATATACCAACGGCAGAAAACAAAAATACAAATAACGAACAGGAGGAAACTTAATTATGCAGTTTTTTTCAGAAGCGGTCAATGTACTGCAAACACTTGTAATTGCGCTCGGCGCAGGTCTTGCGGTCTGGGGCGTTGTCAACCTTTTGGAAGGCTACGGCAACGATAACCCCGGTGCAAAATCGCAGGGTATCAAGCAGCTTATGGCAGGCGGCGGTGTCGTGCTGATTGGTACTTCCCTCATTCCTTTGCTGTCAGGATTGTTTTAATCGGTGGACAGCATTTTTGAAAAAATTACAAAGGCAATCAATGACTTTCTTATGTCGGTTATCGAGAGCAGCTTATCTACAATGTTCAACGACGTAAACGAGAAAGTCGGCACTATTGCTGCGGAGGTAGGCAAAACTCCGCAGCAATGGAACGGGGGCGTGTTTTCGATAATTCAGACGCTTTCGGAAAATGTAATACTCCCGATTGCAGGGCTTATCATCACATTTATCCTCTGCTATGAGCTAATCACAATGATAACAGAGAAAAACAATATGCACGATATTGACACATTTATGTTTTTCAAATTTTTGTTCAAGGCGTGCGCGGCGGTTGTAATCGCAACGCACACCTTTGACATTATTATGGGTGTGTTCGATTTGGCACAGTATGTTGTCCGGCAAAGCTCCGGTGTGATAGGCTCAAATACAAGCGTGGATATTTCATCGGCTATAACCGATATTCATTCGACGCTTGAAGCAATGAGCACGGGCGAGCTTGTTTTGCTTATGCTTGAATCGTCATTGATTAGCCTTTGTATGAAAATTCTATCCGTCTGCATTACCGTCGTAATATTCGGGCGAATGATAGAAATTTATTTGTATAGCTCCGTCGGGGCAATTCCTTTTGCAACTATGACAAACCGTGAATGGGGGCAAATGGGAAACAACTATTTAAGAGGACTTGTCGCTCTTGGCTTTCAGGGTTTTTTCATAATGGTATGCGTAGGCATTTATGCGGCGCTTGTAAACAGCCTGACATTCACAACGGATATTCAGGCGACCTTATTAAGTGTTGCGGCATATACCGTTGTGCTGTGCTTTACCCTGTTTAAGACAGGCGGCATTTCAAAATCAATATTTAATGCTCACTAAAAATAATTGATAATTGACAATGGACGATTGACAATTATTCAAGACGAAAGGAGGGTTTTGAAACTATGAAAAAGTACAATATCATATATGCCGATCCGCCGTGAAAGTACAAGGGCGGACTTTTACGCGGCAGTCCGGCAAATCACTATCCCGTAATGACGGTTGAGGAAATTTGCGAACTTCCAGTACAAAAATTTGCGGCGGATAACTGCGCCCTGTTTCTATGGGTAACATTCCCGAAGCTGGAGGAAGCCTTTGAGGTTATCAAGGCTTGGGGCTTTGAATACAAAACCGTTGCATTTGTATGGATAAAGCAGACGAAAAAATCCGGGCAGTGGTTTACAGGGCTTGGCTGGTGGACGAGAAACAATGCGGAGGTGTGCCTCATCGCAACAAAAGGACACCCGAAACGGATTTCAAGAAAAGTACATCAGCTCATCATCTCGCCCGTTGAGGAACACAGCAAGAAACCGGATATAACGAGAGATAAAATAATCGAGCTTATGGGCGACCTGCCGAGAGTGGAACTGTTTGCAAGACAGGCGCCGCCCGGCTGGGACGTTTGGGGAAATGAAGTATTAAATGATGTTTGGATTGAGTAAAGGAGTGATAAATCTTGCCTTATGTACCTGTACCGAAAGACTTAAACACGGTCAAAACAAAGGTAGCCTTTAACCTTACAAAAAGGCAGCTTATATGTTTTTCGCTTGCGGCGGCTGTTGGCGTGCCGATATATTTTCTGACAAGAGGAATACTCGGCACAACGGGAGCCGTTTTGCTTTTGCTTGCGGCAGCTTTGCCTTTTTTCTTTTTTGCAATGTATGAAAAGAACGGACAGCCGCTTGAAAAGATTTTGAAAAACTATATAACTACAAAATACAGAAAACCGCAGGTGCGGCCGTATGTAACGAATAACATTTATTCGGCAATAGAAAAACAAATTTTATTGGAACAGGAGGTTGATAAAATTGTCGGAACACAAAAAGAAAATCACGCTTTCGGCGGAAAAGCCGCTGACGTCAAGACAGCGAAAGCGGATAGCCGACGCCGTGAAAAAGGCAAAAATGCAGGGTAAAATCGCAATGTCGGCGCAGGACACAATTTCATATAAGGAAATGCGCCCCGACGGAATCTGCATTGTCAGGAACAACTATTTCACGAAAACAATACAGTTTTATGATATAAATTATCAGCTTGCAAGAAACGAGGACAAAAATATAATCTTTGAAAATTACTGCGATTTTCTCAATTACTTTGATAAATCCATATCGGTGCAGCTTTCATTTCTTAATCAGACAATGGATATATCCGATTTTGAAAAGTCCATTGCCATAAAACCGCAGAATGATGATTTTGACGGGATAAGAGCAGAATACACCGAAATGCTGAAAAATCAGCTTGCAAGGGGCAACAACGGAATCGTGAGAAAGAAATATATCACATTCGGAATTGAAGCCGATAATATCCAAAACGCAAAACAAAGGCTTGAAAGAATAGAGACGGATATAATCAACAATTTTAAGATTTTGGGCGTTAGAGCCTTCTCATTAAACGGTATGGAACGATTGGAACTTTTGCACTCGTGCTTTAACGGCGGCGAGAATAAATTAAATTTCTCTTGGAATTTGATATATAAAACGGGGCTTACAACAAAGGACTTTATCGCCCCGACCTCGTTCAATTTCTCGGACGGACGGTGTTTCAGAATGGGCGGCACGATAGGCGCCGTTTCGTTTTTGCATATACTCGCGCCGGAGCTTACGGACGAAATGCTGAAAAACTTTCTTGAAATACAAACGGCACTGTCGGTCAACATCCATATTAAGAGTATCGACCAGACGGAAGCCATAAAAATGATAAAGCGCAAAATCACCGACCTTGATAAAATGAAAATCGAGGAGCAGAAAAAAGCCGTCAGAGCCGGTTACGATATGGATATAATTCCGTCGGATATAAACACATTCGGTATTGACGCAAAGAAATTATTAGAGGATTTGCAAGGCAGAAATGAAAGAATGTTTTTAGTTACCGTACTCATTATGAATACGGCAAAAACAAAAAAGGCATTAAACAGCGCCATATTTGAGGTACAGTCTATCGCACAGCAGCGAAACTGTCCGCTGCGCCGTCTTGATTATCAGCAGGAGGACGGACTAATGGCAAGCGTGCCTATCGGCATAAACAATATCGGAATACAGCGGGCTTTGACAACTTCAAGCACCGCTATTTTTGTACCGTTCACTACGCAGGAGCTTTTTTCGGACAGTCCCGAAGCGTTATATTGCGGTCTTAATGCTCTCTCAAACAATATGATAATGGTTGACCGAAAAATGCTGAAAAATCCTAACGGGCTTATACTCGGAACGCCGGGCAGCGGTAAAAGTTTTTCCGCAAAGCGTGAAATGACAAATGCGTTTTTGGTTACGAATGACGATATTTATGTGTGTGATCCCGAAGCAGAATATAATCCGCTGATACACGCACTTAAAGGGCAGGTTGTAAAGCTGTCGCCCACATCAAAGGACTACCTAAATCCGCTTGACATAAATATCAATTATTCGGACGAGGAAAATCCGCTTGCGTTAAAATCCGATTTTGTGCTTTCGTTCTGCGAACTCATAATCGGCGGACGTGACGGATTGGAGCCTATCGAAAAGACGGTTATTGACAGGAGTGTTACACGGATTTATCAAAAATATTTTGAAAATCCGCAGCCGGAGAATATGCCTATCCTTGAAGATTTGTATGAGGAAATCAAGAAACAGCCCGAACAGGAAGCCGGGCGTATAGCCTCTGCTTTGGAGCTGTATGTCAAGGGCAGCCTTAATGTTTTTAATCACAGGACAAATGTGGATATTTCAAACCGTATCGTTTGTTTTGATATTAAGGAGCTTGGCAAGCAATTAAAGAAATTAGGTATGCTTGTTGTTCAGGACCAGATATGGAACAGAGTTACGATAAACCGAAACGAGCATAAATCCACACGCTATTATTGTGATGAATTTCATTTACTGCTCAAAGATGAGCAAACGGCGGCATATTCGGTTGAGATTTGGAAGCGTTTCAGAAAATGGGGCGGTATTCCGACTGGCATAACGCAGAATGTGAAAGACCTGCTTTCAAGCGCTGAAATCGAAAATATATTTGAAAACAGCGACTACATTTATATGTTGAATCAGGCGCAGGGCGACAGAGAAATTCTTGCGAAAAAATTAGGCATCTCACCGCAGCAGCTCTCTTATGTAACACAATCAGGAGCCGGCGAGGGACTTTTATTCTACGGCAACACCATAATTCCGTTTATAGACCGTTTTCCGAAAGATACAAAATTGTATTCGTTAATGACAACCATTCCGCAAGAGGTGGCAGGCAGTGAATAATTTAACGCATTTAAGCCTGTTTTCGGGCATAGGCGGAATTGATTTGGCGGCGGAAGCGGCAGGCTTTGAAACGGTGTGCCAGTGCGAATGGGCGGACTATCCGACAAGCGTACTTGAAAAGCGGTGGCCTGCCGTTCCCCGCTTTCGTGATATTACTACTTTGACAAAGGAGGGATTTTTTGAAAAAACAGGACGAAAAACAGTTACGCTCATATCCGGCGGCTTCCCGTGCCAGCCGTTCTCATCGGCAGGACGGCAAAAGGGATTTGCCGACGCTCGGTATCTCTGGCCTGAAATGGTCAGAGTTATTTCCGAAATCAAGCCCCATTGGGTGCTTGGGGAGAATGTTGCCGGGTTTATCAATATGGGGCTCGACAAAACGGTATTTGACTTGGAGCGTGCGGGCTACGCTGTTCAAACATTCGTATATCCGGCTTGCGGCGTCGGCGCGTGGCACGAGCGCACAAGAACTTTTATCGTGGGCGCTGATGTTTCCCACACCCCTTGCCTCAGACGACAGAACTGTAAAGGAAGCAATGAGCATGAATGTGTATCTCTCGGACAATGGGATATTCCGCAAGGTGAACAAGAACGGCACAAAATGGAGCCTTCCTCTGTCGGCGGCGGTGTTTTACTTAACGCCGATAGCGTCGGACGGAATGAGGTCAACGTTCAAACCGGAGGTAATGCTAAAAAGCAAGGACAAGGCGAACTTGGCGGCACAGATTATACGGCTGGAAAATCCGCACTCGGAAACGGCAGCGCTCAATCCCGATTGGGTGGAATGGTTAATGGGTTTTCCTCTTGGCTGGACTGCGGTGTAGACGATATTTACCGTTGCGCTTCTAAAAAGTGGCTTACGGAAAACTTTGATAATATTGCTTGCAGGCGCTGCCTGCTGGACGGACGCAGGCTGTGGCAACGGGAGCCTGACGGTATTCCCCGTATAACAGAGGACACAGCCGGCAGAGCCGACAGATTAAAAACGCTCGGAAATGCCGTCTGCCCTCCGCAGGTTTTCCCCATACTCAAATGTATTGCAGATATTGAAACGGGAGCGTGCATAAATAATTGTGTGTTTGGAAAATAAAATTCACTCATAAAATGTATCAAAAAAATTTATTGCAGCATAATATATTTTGTAAAGCAAAGTATTGACTTTTGCTTTACAAAATGCTATAATAAATACACAAGGCGAAAGGAGTGGATTTTATGGCACAGGCTATGGTTAATTTTCGTATGGACGCTGACTTGAAAAAATCAATGGAACAGACCTGTCAGGAAATGGGTATGTCAATGACTACCGCATTTACCATTTTTGCAACAAAGGTCAGCAGAGAAAAACGCATACCTTTTGAAATATCAGCCGATCCGTTTTATTCCGAAAGCAATATGAAACATTTGAGCAAGGTTATTTCTGATATTGAAACAGGAAAGGCGAAGCTGGTGGAACACGAGCTTATCGAAGAGGATTAAGCTATGAGGTTACTATGGGACGAAAGTGCGTGGGAGGACTACTGTTATTGGCAGACGCAAGATAAAAAGACATTAAAAAAGATAAATGCTTTAATTAAAGATATTCAGCGTGATACTTTTTCCGGACTTGGCAAGCCGGAACCGCTCAAATTAAATTTAAGCGGTTGGTGGAGCAGACGGATAGATGATGAAAACAGAATTGTATATAAGCTGTCCGACGGAAATATAATTATTGCGTCTTGTAAAGGTCATTACGAAGATTAAAAAATTAAATCACCGAAAAAGGAACATTGACGAAAATTCAATGTTCTTTTTTTGCGCTCTTTTTAGGAGGCGGATAATGGATAATGAAAAATTAAATTCGAGCGGCTGCTTGGATAAAACCGCATTTGAAGCGATAAAGAATGTTCGGCGTGAGGAACGCAAAAAGCTGATTGCGGAAATAAAAGAGCTCGCCGCAAGGTACGGCTATGAAATCGACTGCCGTATAGATTTGAAAGAAATCAAGGAGGCGGATATGGTATGACAACAACCGATTACACAACAGATTACGGCGAATATGAAAGATATTCGGACGATAAGCTCTTTCACGGCGCCGGTCTTAAAATCGACCGCAGCGTTTATTATAAAGGTGATTGCGATATTTCGGACTTAATAACAAAATCCGCAAAAGAGGTTGAGAATTTGCGTGATGAAAGTATCGGCAAAGAAAACGCAGCGTATGAAAAGGTGTTACGGGCAGTTGCGGAATGGGAAAAGTCGGCGCTTGTTACCAAAAGACATAAACGGGCGCTTGAATATCTGACTGCGCCGCCTATCGAACATACAAGCAATCAATGGACTGTTGATGATTACGATTACAAAGTGCGCAGCAATATGGTTTATCTTATGAAATACAGAATTGACAAGCGGCAGAGCCGGAACGGAACAATAAAATGGGACGTTGAATTAAGTGTTAAAACTCAAAGCGTACAATGGCAAAGTGCTGTTATACTTGAACGCCGAGAAAAAACATTTTCAAGCGAGGAATCCGCACAAAAGTATATCGACGGCAAAATTAAAGCCTATGATTACTTGTTTACGGAAATATCCCCCGTTATTCCCGACGTTGATAAATCCCATTTTTGTGTGAACGGCGTACTGCTGCCGGGATATACAACGGTTTCTATGCAGAAAGAAAAAGAGAAAAAGGCGTCAATCCGAAAACAGTTAAATGAGCTGAAAGCAGATAAGCCTACGGAACGGAAACAGTTAAAAGCTCGCACAAAGGAGGTCAGTATATGAGAAAAGGAAACGATTATACGGTGTATGACAATGATACGCTTACACCGGGTTATAAGGCTAAAATCGAGCATACCGTGTATAGCGGCAGTGAGTCCGATTTGTCAGACCTGTTAAATTTAACGATTGGCGATATTTCCGCTTTGAAAGAAAAAAACATTGCGCAGGAACAGGCGGCATACGAAAAAGCTATTGACGCCTTAGAGGATTGGGAAGCGCTTGCGGCAAATACGAGAAAATATGAAAAGGCGCTTGATTATAAAAATGTGCCGGAGGTTTCGCATACCTCAAACAAATGGGAAAAGGACGGTGCCGACAGGTTTACCATAAGCAACAAGGTATATAAAATGACTTACAATATATATGAGCGTTCAAGCTGGCGGAACGATACCGTAAAATATGACGTCAGGTGGAATATTTACACAAACAGACCCGATTATACAAACTCATACAAGGTTGCAGGTCAGGAACGGGCGTGTGCCACCCGTGAGGAAGCCGAAAAATACATACAAGGCAGAATTAAGGCGTATTCTCACTTGTTTACGGAAATATCACCGCCTATACCGAAAGATTTGGAAAAATCCTTTATGGTACACGGTCATTTGTTGCCGGGCTATTTTACGGAGGAAATGCAGAAAGCAGCGGCGGAAAAAGCAGAAAAGCCGGCAGAGAAAAAGCCGTCAATCCGAAAACAGCTTAATGAGCTGAAAGCTGACCAAAAGAAAAATCCGCAGGAGCCGCAGAAAACACGCCCCGGAAATGAAATCGGATAAGGCGGTGTCTATATGCGGAATGATAAAGAATTTAAGGCGAAAAACCGTGACGAAAGCTATGTAAAGGATAAACGCCCCGACATTCAGCTCGGACGGCATACAGAGGGTGAAAAGCAAAAACCGCCGCTTACACAGTCAAAGAAAAACCGTATGTATCAGTCAAGGCAAATTGAAAACGGCGAAAATATTTCTGCTGAAACAAAGACTGATACCGTAAATACCGAAACAAAGATTGACGGTGTTCCCGTTCCGGCAGACAGCACGGCTCAAATTCCCGACAGAGATATTGAGCAGACAGAAACGGAAAGCACACCGCAGGATATTCAGCCGGACATTCCGAAAGCCGAGCCTTCCTATTCCTCTGCCGCAAAGAAAAAGAAATACCGCAGTAAAATGTATCGTATGCAAAAGCAGACGAAAAGCGTTGATTACAATTTTGCAGAGCAAGCGCAAAAATCAGACGACTACGATATTTCCGGAAAGGCACAGGAAAACAAGGCGGAATTTTCAAAAAATACGGATATTGATTTTTCGGAAAGCAAAGCTAAAAGGGACAGTAATATCCCGTTTGACAGCGTGAGGGACACAAAATCCGAAACGGATAAAAAACCTAACTCTAAAAAGCGGCAAAAGCTGTCTTTTGATAAGTCGGATAAAACCGATAACGCAGAATCAGACGCTAAAACAAACAGCGAAAAGACTGATAATACAAAATCCGACAGCGGCGATATTCCTTTTGACAGAGTAAACAGGCACGTTGAAAAGTATGAGAAAAAGGCGGAAAAAGCAAAATCCAAAGCTGAAAAAGCCGAACAAGATTTACCGCACAAAAAGAAAATCAAACGCAAGCGGCTTTATGACGAACAAAAGCAAAAGCCCAAAAACCGCTTGCAGTTTGAAAAAGAAGTCAAGCCTCAATCGGATTTGTACCACCGATCCACCGTCAAGACAGGCAGTGATGCCTTGCAGCATACAGCGCTTAACAAACTTCATTCAAAGGTTGCAGAGGTTGAAAACGAAAACACGGGCGTCGAAGCGGCACACCAAACGGAGCAAAAGGCGGAAAGCCTTGCACGGTACAGCGTCAGAACGGCAAAATACATTGACGGTCAGCGTAAAGCTGCACCGTACAAAAAAGCTGCACGCTTAAAGGTTAAGGCGGAAAAAGCGGAAATTAAGGCGGCGTATGAAAAAACGCTTGCGGAAAATCCGTCGCTGAAAAAATCAGCATTAAAGAAATTCCGTCAAAAACAGCAGATAAAGAAAAAATACCAAAAGGCAAAGCAAGCCGAACAGACTGCAAAGCAGGCAAAAAAGGCGGCACAGAACGCAGAGCGTGCAGCGTCAAGGCTTGCGGCTTTTGTATGGCGGCACAAAGCCGTTTTCGGTGTTATTCTTGCAATCGTGCTTTTGATTGCTTGGCTGGGCACGGCTCTTTCCTCTTGTTCCGTTATCGGTACGACGGGATTTAATTCGATAATGGTATCGTCATACTTTGCGGAGGACGAGGATATTTATGCGGCTGAAAATTACTACAACGGTTTGGAGCAGAATTTGCAGAGCAAAATTGATAATATCGAAAATGAGTATTCGGGATATGATGAATACAATTATAACTTGGCGGGTATCGGTCATAACCCGTATGAGCTTATTTCATATCTTACGGCTGTATATCAGGATTTCAAATTCAATGACATTAAATCGGCTCTTGATACTCTGTTCAATGCACAATATCATTTGCAGATTACCGAAACAAGCCGTCAGCAGACAGACGAGGACGGGAACGAATACACCTATAAAATTCTTAATGTTACGCTTGTGAACGAGGGTATGACTACCACACTTACGGCAGACCAAAGAGAACTTTACGATATTTACCTTGTGAGCAAGGGTAACCGTGATTATCTGTTTGCGGACGATATTTATTCAAACATAACGCAAAGCCCGTACAACGATTACACAATTCCGGGCGAGGCTCTTACGGACGAAACATTCCGAAAGCTGATAACCGAAGCCGAGAAGTATTTGGGCTATCCGTATGTTTGGGGCGGCAGCAGTCCGCAGACCTCGTTTGACTGTTCGGGATTTGTGTGCTGGGTATTCAAAAACTCCGGCGTATATCCTCTCGGCAGAACAACGGCACAAGGTATTTTCGACCAATGTACTCCCGTCAGACCGTCGGACGCAAAGCCCGGCGATATTATTTTCTTCACGGGGACATACAACAGCGGCTGCCCGGTATCGCACGTCGGTATTTATGTTGGTAACGGTATGATGATTCATTGCGGCAATCCCATTTCTTATGCAAGCGTCAATTCAAATTATTGGACGCAGCACTTTTACGCCTATGGGCGACTAAACTAAAAATTTAATTTAACGGAGGTATTTTATACAATGGCAACAGTAACAAAAATTGATAAGGACATTGCGGCGGCAAAATCAAAAATTGCGGAGCTGCAAAAGAAAATCAGAGAGCTTGAAACAAAGCGCGTCGAGGCTGAAAACTTGCAGATTGTAAAGCTGGTTAAGACGGTTAATATCGACAACAAGACCTTGACAGCGCTGCTCAAAGCCTATGCGACGGGCGAGTTTGAGCTGCCCGAAAAATACAAGGCAGAGCTTGAAAACAAGGAGGACGCAGACAATGAAAATGAACAGAATTAAATTTGCGTCGGCGGTATTTACCGCCGTTTTCGCTTTATCGGGAATGACGGCATTTGCACAGAGTAACGCTCCCGCAGAAACACCGACAGAAACCGTAATTGAGGACAACCGAACATTAACGCCAAAAGGCAATGCACAGCTTATAGATGATGTTTCGGATAACGAAAATTTGCAGTTTATCACTGTAACCGCACGGGACGGAGATGTTTTTTACTTCGTGATTGACAAGGGCGCACAAAGCGAAAATGTGTATTTTTTGAATACCGTTGACGAAAGCGACCTTGAGGCGCTTGTCGAGAAGTCGGACAAGAAACCGACGGCAACCTCAAAACCGGAGCAGACGGAAAATACGGCTGAAACGGATTCAACAGAGAATGATAAAAAGAACACAGACAGCAAGACTGAAAAAACCGAACAGCCGGAGCAAAACCGGCCGAAAAACAATTCCGGCCTGTTTATCATTCTTGCGCTTGCGGCGGCTGCCGGAATTGGCGGCTATTATTACAAGGTAATCTTGCCGAAAAAGAAACTTGAACAGGCGGACGATTTGGACGACTTCAATTTTGAGGACGAGGACACCGAAACCGTTATAAACGAGGACGACGAAACGGACGAATAAAAAAATTATTAAATTTTTGATTTCCACTTGATTTTTTTCTGAAAATAGCATATAATATAAATGTAAGAAATTCAGAAAATCAGAAACATAGAAAGAGGTGTTTTTATGTTAGCGGAAATCAGAGGACGTTCCCAGATAACCATACCGTCGGAGATTATAAAAAAGCTCGGTATTTCGGAGGGCGATAAATTCGACATTATGGAAAGGGACGGCGGTATATTCCTTTGCCCTGTCGTTGTCTACCCGAAAGACAAAATTGCAAAAATCGCAAAAATACTGAAAGAGTCGGAAAATGATACGAAAACCCGGACAGCATTTGAAAGCGTTGAGGATATGTTTTCCGATATGGGGATTGATATAGACAATGTATAAGCTCAAATATACAAAGGAATTTGAAAGGGATTTGAAAAAGCTGTCTGCGGCGGAACAAAAGCAGACAGCAAATAAATTAAAGCTCTTAATGCAAAATCCCTTTTATCCGTCGCTTCGTACAAAAAAGGTACAGGGACTTGACAATGTGTTTGAAATGAGTGTCAATATGGATATTCGCATTTTATGGCGTTATGAAAACGGCGTTATAATTTTGCTGATAGACATAGGACATCACAAGGACATATTGGGACTTTAATTTAATATCAATCAAAACAGCACTCATTAACTTGGGTGCTGTTTTTGTGTTCAAAGGAGGAATTTAATTTGAAACTGATTATAGCGGAAAAACCGTCAGTTGCCCTTGCAATCGCAAAAGCGCTTAATATCAAGGGCAGCCGTGACGGATATATTGAAAACGGCGAATATATCATATCTTGGTGCGTCGGGCATTTGGCAGCGGCAGCGTTCCCTGAGGAATACGATGCAAAATATTCAAAGTGGAATTATGCTGATTTGCCTATCATTCCCGATAACTTCAAGTACAAGATTTACGGCGATAAGCAAAAGCAGTTTAAGGTAGTCAAAGACCTTATGTGCAGAAAAGATGTGAGTGCTGTTATTAACGCCTGCGACGCAGGGCGTGAGGGCGAGCTTATTTTCCGGCTTGTCTACAATATGGCGAATTGCAAAAAGCCTATCAAAAGACTTTGGATTTCATCAATGGAAAATGCGGCGATCCGTGAGGGCTTTGAAAACTTAAAGGACGGCGGCGAGTATGACAATTTGTATTATTCCGCACTTTGCAGAATGTGGGCGGATTGGATAGTCGGTATCAATGCAACAAGGCTGTTTTCGATTTTGTATAACAAGACCTTAAATATCGGCAGAGTGCAGACGCCTACGCTTGCCCTTTTATGCGACAGGCATAACAAAATAGCATTTTTCCGAAAAGAAAAGTATTTTACGGTTGAACTCACGCTCGGCGGCGTGAAAGCTGAAACCGAACGGCTTGACAATGAGAATACGGCAAAAGAAATTATAACGGCTTGTGAATACTCACAGGCCGTTTGCATTTCCGTCACCAAAGAAACCAAAACCGAACAGCCGCCGAAGCTGTTTGATTTAACAACGCTGCAAAGGGCGGCAAACAGGATTTACGGCTACACCGCAAAGCAGACGCTTGACTACGCACAGGCATTGTACGAAAAGAAACTCATTACCTATCCCCGAACGGACAGCCGATATTTGACGGAGGATATGGCGGAAACGGCAGCGGCGGTTATTCGTCTTGGTGCGGATATACCACCGTTTGACAAAGCGCCCGATTTCTTCCCCGAAATATCCCGTATGATAAACAACAGCAAGGTATCAGACCACCACGCCATTATTCCCACGCTTGAAATTGAAAAGGCGGATTTGTCGGCAATTCCGACGGGCGAACTAAATATTCTGAAACTTGTTTTATGCCGGATAATTTCAGCGTCGGCGGAAAGTTATATGTATGAAAATACTACGGCAGTTTTCGAGTGCGGCGGATATACCTTTACGGCAAAGGGAAAAGAAATTATTTCGGAGGGCTTTCGGACAATAGAAAAGCTGATATATCCAAAGACGGATAATGCGGAATCAGCGCCGCTTGTGAAATTCTATAAAGGACAGCTATTCGCAGGGGCAGCGCCGGAGCTTAAAGAAAAATATACGCAGCCTCCGAAACCGTACACAGAGGACACGCTATTATCTGCAATGGAAACGGCGGGAGCAAAAGAAACAACGGACGACGCAGAGCGTAAAGGACTTGGCACTCCTGCAACGAGAGCCGCCATTTTGGAAAAGCTGGTACAAACGGGATTTGTGCAGAGAAACGGTCGGCTGATAACACCCACCAAAAACGGAATACTGCTTGTTTCCGTTCTGCCCGACACACTCATATCCGCACAGCTCACGGCAGAATGGGAAAATCAGCTTTCTTTAATATCCAAAGGCGAATCGAGCCCGAAAGAATTTATGCAGGGCATTAAAAGTATGATAACAGAGCTTACGCAGCGATACCGTGAATTTGACAGCACAAGAGAAAATCCGTTTAAGCCGGAAACCAAAAATAACAGCTTGGAGGTGTAATTATGCGTGAAATTGACAAGCGATATTATAAAATCAATATAGCCGGCACAGAACATATTTTTACGAATGTTTACAGAGTCGGCGACCGTTATTCTGCATACGAAGCAGATAAAAACGGCAAGCCCGGTAAATTTCTTTACAGTCTGTCGCAGGCGGAAATTGACAGAGCCGTAATATCGGGCAGCTTTGATTTCAAAGAAAAAGATTACAGCTATATCTATAAAGGCTTTCTGGTAAACGCTGCCGAGTACGACAACGGAAATAAGGAAAACTCCGGCGTGTGGATATACTTCCCGGCAAAAGAAAACGAAATCCGTACAGCGTTTGAAAGTATAGGTCTTTCGACGGACGCTGACAGCGGCAAATACTTTTTTGACGACTTCAAAAGCAATATTAAATCTATTGAAAGTCTGCTTGACAAGGATTTATCTGTCGCCGATTTGCAGGACACCGCAGAAAAATTAAACGAGCTTCCAAACTATGAAATATTAAAGCTCAACGCCGTTATGGAAACAAACGCAAAATGTAATTCATTTGCGGAGCTTACGGAATTTGCATATAACACCGACTATTATGATTTAATTTCCGACGCAAGCAATGTAAAGAAGCTTGGCATAAATCTTGTTTATTCCTCCGGGATATTTGAGAGCTTACCGACAATGTATAGGGACGCAATCGAGGCTGAAAACTTTGGCAGGTATATAGCCGAAGCGGAACAGGGTATTTTCACTTCCAAAGGCTACATTTCCCGTTCCGGCGACGAATGGCACAATGTTTGTTTGCAGAATTTTGAGCCGAAACCGTTAAAACAAAACGGCATTGACGACAGGCTTATTGACACAACGGAAATTCTTGCGGTTGATTTGGATAGCTTTTTCCGCAGTTTAAGCGAGGATTACGGTTGGCTTGCAGGCGATCCCGCAAAGGCAAAAGATAAAATTGCATACGATTTGAGAAACGGCAGTACAGATGTTGTACGCCGTCAGCTCGGCAGTTTTATGAAAGAGTATCATTTGGATAAATCGGATATACAGCCGTTTTTAAGCCGTATTGCAAGATTTGAAAAGTGCAAGGGCATTGAAAAAGCAAAGCCTAACTCCATAAAAGAACAGCTAAAACAGGCGAAAAATTTACAGCAGCCGAAAAAATCAAAGCATAGAGAGGAATGTTTGTAATGAATATTCCGATCACCGACAGCATAATGCGCATTGATACAAGCAGATATAATTTTAATATGCAGGATATTGAAAACCGCCGCTTTATGTTCAATCCGAAAACGGCAACGCTGATTTTAGGGTATCAGTACAGAAGCGGCGAGCTTATTTCATCACACGCAGACGAATACGCAAGCACAGGCACAGGCGAGCCGTTTGACGATTTTGTTCGCGGCTGGATAGGCACAAGCAAGGAATATACTGACGGAGTAATTCATTTTGCACCGTCTGTTTCCGAAAAAAATATCACACTTTTTGAAAAGGTGTTTGATACGCTCGAAATGTTTAAAAATAACGGAGCAAGAAAAAATACGGTTGTTCGAGGGCTCGGCAGAGCTTGGGAGCAGCCTTTTTCAGATTTGATAAAGGAGGTCGATTTAATGGCAGAAAATATTTCATCGGTAACGCCCATTGAATTTACGGGCAAATCTCAAAAAGAGAAAGTTAAGGAAATTACCGACAAATTGGAGCAAGGCATTAAAGATTTATTTAACAGCGACAGATACAAAGAGTATTTGTCGGCAATGTCAAAATTCCATAATTACAGCTTTCGGAATACAATATTGATTTTAATGCAGAAGCCGGACGCTTCGTACATAGCCGGTTTTAACACTTGGAAAAATGAATTTAAGCGTGCTGTCAGAAAGGGCGAAAAGGGTATCAAAATTCTTGCCCCTGCTCCGTACAAAAAAGAAATTGAGGAAACGGCACACGATAAAAACGGAAATCCGATATTGAACGCAGACGGCAGCAACAGAACAACTACAAAAACAATCACCGTTCCGGCATTTAAGATAACAACGGTATTTGACCTGTCGCAGACGGACGGAAAAGAGATCCCCACAATAGCAAATCAGCTTACGGGCAACGTTGAGGACTACGAAAAGTTTTTCAAAGCGTTAAAGGAAATATCCCCCGTACCTGTTGAGCTTGAAAAGATAGACCGTGCGGCAAACGGATATTATCACCTGACCGAAAAAAGAATTGCCGTGCGTAATGATTTGTCGGAAATGCAGACGATAAAAACCACCATTCACGAAATCGCCCACGCAAAGCTGCACGCACTTCCCGAAAAGGAAGAAAACGAGGTTATCGAGGACGACAGACCGGATAATCGCACCCGTGAAGTGCAGGCGGAAAGCATTGCATATACCGTATGTCAGCATTTCGGGATTGATACCTCTGACTACTCTTTCGGATATGTGGCAGGCTGGAGCAGCGGCAAGGAAACGGAGGAATTAAAGGCGTCGCTTGAAGTGATACGCGCTACGGCGGACGAAATGATTACGGATATATCCGAAAAATTAAAGGAGCTTGAAAA
>ENA-OUOU01000527-OUOU01000527.1-human-gut-metagenome-genome-assembly--contig:-NODE-527-length-23528-cov-6.388063_pt1 | contig 23528 bp, 19 predicted proteins | sample MGYA00237936_ERZ548765 | MGnify/ENA primary metagenome ERZ548765 (study PRJEB26490, sample SAMN05356889) | human gut metagenome | biome: terrestrial biome; feature: human-associated habitat; material...
TGCGGATCTTGTAGGGCTTCACGTCCTCGTTTCCGTATTTGTACCAGCCGGTTGGCACGATGTACCGGCTGGGGTTGACCTCCCGGTTGATCATAAAGTTGATAACGTCGCGTTTCTTGATGGCGTAGCAGCGGGTTTTCTTCCCGGTGCAAACATGGGGGATCAGATTGAACTGCAGCAGATAGTGCGCCGTACGCTTGCTGATGTGGCAGACCTTGCGCAGTTGTTCCTTGTTCATGATCTCCGGGTATCATCGTTAGTGTTCAGAATGAGGAAGGTGATCAGCTCCTTTGCCGAGAACGACTTACCGGAACCGGGAACACCGAGCAGAAAAGCGGACTGGTTCAGAAGATTTGCCTTGTTGCACATGATGAGATTGTGGGAAATGGCATTTTCACCGAAGTAAATGCCGCCCTTATCCATGATCTCCTGCACCTTGAAAGGCATCAGTACCGCCAGGCTCTCCGTGGTGAGGGTTCGGAACGCGTTGATTTTCCTCGTCCCGATGGGCAGCACCGTATTCAATCCGTCCGTCTGCTGATACTTCAGCGTTGCCATTTGGCACATGTGCTTTCTAGCCGTAGACAGCACCGTTTCCGTAACCAAAAAGCTGAAAGAAACTCATGAGGCGGTCTCGAATTCAACGATCAACGGCGATTCTGAGCAGTATTATCAGGATATTGCTTTTGCTGAATTGGATATGCTAATTGGCAAACTCAAAGGTACAACAAAATACAAAGCTCTCAATACGATTGATTCGCTGACAAACACTGAGAAGAAAATATTAGAGCGTGTCATCAATATTGTCGAGACACTTGATATTGATAATTCCGATGCTGTCATCGAGGCTATTTTGAACAACTTCTCTGCTCAATAAAAGAAAAAGCCTCAAACGCAACCAAAAGGCGCGTTTGAGACTTTTTCTCAGTCAACAGACATCGTTTTCGGATTGATAATTGTGACCGGCTTGCCTTGCCGCTGGGCATACTGGACGGTCTTTCCCGTCCCACTGGATCTGCCATCCCATACCGCAATAATGAAGTCGGCGTGATCGACCATATAGCGGTTAAATAGATCTTTATTGCTGTTGCAAGGTGTTCGTAAAACTCGTCATAAGACATATTCGCAGACATCAATTCCTGAATTTTTTAGGCGCTATCTAATGGATATGGTGTACCTGGTATGCTCAAATATCAGGGTGCCACTTCCAAACCGAAAACCTGAAGCGGAGAACGCCACTTAATCACAGGATAAAGTGGCATTTCCTACCCACAGAGGTACCTGAAAAGCCACAATTATGAGCAATATCTGCTCAATTCAACACTGCAACCATGTAAATATTAGGTCAGAAACCGACAGGCTACCGTGGTAGATAGCCTGTCGGTTTCTGATGTAGAGAGCAAATATCCCAGTGTCGATGGTCTGTTTTTCTTAAGTTTTTGCTTTGTCGGGCGCAATCAAGCTAACGATCACAAATGCAATCGCGCTGGGAATGCAGGGGAAGAATCCACCAAGAGAAGGCAACGAAACACCAAGCCAGCCGAGAACCACTACGATGATGCCGGCAACAGAAGCAGCAATAGCTCCCTTAGCAGAGCCTTTTTTCCACAGCAGACCGCCGAAGAAAGGAATAAAGCAGGCGGCAGCGAGGAAGGCATAGAATGCGTTAAGTACATCCAAGATGCTACCAGCGTTCAGCGCCAGTGTAACGCCAACAACCAGAAGAGCAATGTTCAGGCCAAGCGTTATTTTGGAAAGCTGCTTTTCCGAATACTCTTTCTTCATCGTGCCAATCAGGATATCTCTAGTAAGAACAGTAGATACTACGATAAAGACGCAGTCGATCGTACTCATGACAGCAGCGAGAACGGCGGCGATGATGATCGCGCAGATAATTGCGGGCAACTCATTCATAACGACGGTAAAGAAAGCAGAGTCACCAACGGCACCATAGACCGTGTTGCCGTACGCGCCAATAAAAGCAGGCATCAGTGCAAGCGGGATCATGACAAGGAAAGAGAAGAACTGAGCAAGCTTTGCAGTCTTTGCGTTCTTAGCGGAGCAGACACGAGTAAAAACATTCTGGTCGGTAGCCATACCGAGAACAATAGGCAGTCCCATAGCAAGAAAGCCTGCGGGTGTCATGCCGCTGAAGTCCAGCGCGCCAGGCGTTGCCGTACCGGCTGCCTGAGCCGCCTTGATAGTACCGATGGCATCATTACTGAAGAGAACACCGATAGTCAGAAAAAGTCCGAGGGCAATAACGGCAGTCTGTACCACGCTGGTTGCATAAGCGCCCCAAAGGCCGGCAAGCTGAGAATAGATGAACACAACTACGGCGATGGAGATTACGCCGGCAACGCCGGGCATACCAAGCGTTTCGAAGAGAGCTTTTCCGGCCATGAGCTGACCGGCAAGCAAGCCAATAGAAGAAATTGCTGTACTGATGTCGTAGATCACGCCGGGGACTTCGCTATGATACCGTTCGCGAGTATAGTCTGCAAGGGAATTATAGTTATGCTTATAGATAAAATCGCAGAGGAACACCGCCACAAGAGTCGATACAGCACAGGCGAGGCCATAGGCCGAGCCAGCAAGTCCAGAGGTCGCGCCACCACCTGCGCCGCCAACGACAAAACCGTTACCAATATTAGCTCCGATTGCACTTCCCATCAAGAGAAGGATACCGCCGGATCTACCCATGGAAAGATACCCGTCAAAGGTGGACGAATAGCGGCGGCCATACCACCCGATGCCGAGCATCGCTACAAAATAAATCGCAACAACAATGATGATCGTAGTCAGCATAGTGATTTTCTCTCTTTCCTTCATCACGCAGAGGCGCAATGAAATATTATTAATTTGGAGACCACATTAGGCAAAATCACTCAATGTAAGTACCCGCGTCGTAACCTTCATGGATGGCTGCGGTGACATTACGTCCTTGCTTGCAGTCACCGATGACCCAGAACTCTTCTGCACAGTCGCGGAAAGTCTCTACCTCGTCGACACGGGCACGAACACCAGCAGCAACAATAACCGTATCAGCCGTTAACTTGACCTTTTGGCCGTCCTGCTCAACGACAACACCGTCAGATGTAACCTCAACGCAGCGCGTGTTCGTATAGGTCTTCGCGCCGAGCTTTTCAAGCTCAAGCAACACAGCCTCGTGATGAAGATACGGCGCATCGCGGCACAGTTCCGGTTTCATTTCGACGATCGTAACATTATGCCCCTTCTGGCTTAGGAAGATGCCCTCTTCACAGCCGACAAGGCCGCCACCAAGGATCAGAACATTCTCCTTAACGTCTTCCATATGCTCATGCATACCAATAGCCATCACGGTATTTTCTCCATCGATACCAGGAATCGGTGGAACGATGGGCTGAGCGCCGATTGCCATAACGATGGCATCTGGCTTGATCTGCTTGGCAAACTCGGGAGTCATCGTGGTATTCAGCATGACCTTGATCTTGCGATCCTCCACGCGTCGGATGAGAACGTTCATGAACTTATCCAGATCTGCCTTAAAAGGAACGTACTTAGCAAAGTTGATTGCACCACCAAGATGTTCGTTCTTCTCAGCAAGGATGACCTCGTGCCCGCGGTCAGCAAGGCAAATTGCCGCTTCCATGCCAGCAGGGCCGCCGCCGATGACCAGCACCCTCTTTTGCACTTTTGCAGGCTTGACATATCTTTCCGTATACTCGCGACCAGTAGTCGGATTGACCGTGCAGCGAATGATGCGGGAACAGTATTTAACATAGGGGACAAAAGATTCGCTGATGCAGGCATTGCAGCGCTGGCAGGGAGTGATATCGTCAGCATGGCCAGAGCGGATCTTGTTGGGCAACTCCGCATCCGCAAGCAGAGGACGTGCCAGACAAACAATGTCTGCCTTGCCGGATTCGATGATTTCCTCCATCAAATCGGGATCACCCAGACCGCCGACAGTGGCAACTGGCGTCTTGACCACCTTCTTGATTGCCTCGGCATACTGCACGTTACAACCGTGCGGCATAAACATGTTGGGGAACATCTTCTGGTTGGTCTCAGGATAATGGAAAGAACCGGAAGAAACATGGATAAGGTCAACCTTGCCGTCAATCAGCTTGGCAAACTCTACCTGATCTTCAATGGTCAGACCACCTTCAACATACTCTGTGCCGCTCATGCGAAACTCAATGATCAGATTGGGACACTTTTTGCGGATATTCTCAATGACCATTAGTGCGAAACGAGCGCGGTTTTCGAGACTTCCACCGAATTTATCGGTACGCTGGTTATGCAGAGGCGACAAAAACTCATGGATTAGCCAGCCGTGGCCACCGTGGATCATGATCATTTCCACTCCGCCGTACATGGCCATTTCCGCAGCATCTCCGAACCGTTCGACAATATAGTTGATAGTCTCTTCGTCAAGTTCGGTATAATCCTTACCAAGATGGCCCTTGTGTGCACTGGGAGCCCAAATAGTGCCATCATAATACTCAGGATTGGTGCGTCCGCCTGGATGGATTAGTTCGACCGCGGGAATGGCATTGTGGCGTTTAATGGCATCGGTCGCCATCAGCAGGGAGGGAAGTACACCATCGTCATCGAGCGCAAGGCAAAGTTTATGGGAAATGCCCGTCTTCAGGTCAATGCGTGCCTCGCCCATGTTGACGATCGCAGGACCGCCTTTTGCTTTGCGTTCAAAAGTAGCAATATTCTGGTCCGTAAAATAACCCTCAGGCGTCAAATTGGATAATGCCGCCGGAGCCGCCTCGATACGATTTTTCAGAATGCGGTTGCCAATACGGATCGGGGTAAAAAGCTTTTCATATTTGTTCATGGATATTTCCTCCTTATGAATAAAATTGCTATGTTGCAATCATAAATGGACACGAGGTGATTCACCATTATTATCTTTCAAATAAGTTTAAATATATTGCGCTACCAGCGCAAAAAAAGACTGCCCGCGAATCGCGGCGCAGTCTTTTCAGTACACTTATTCTCGGTGCATACGGCGGTATACTGTCGGCGGCATTCCTATCTCTTTACGAAAAACAACCTCAAAGTAGTTTGCACTGCTGAAGCCTACTTCATATACAATGCTCTCAATCGACTGATTGCTTGTACACAGGAGTTCTTTCGCTCGCTCTATCCGGAACCGGTTCACGCAGTCGCTCAGCCCCCTACCGAAACACTTTTTGAGTTGGCGGCAGAAATAATATTTACTGTAGCCGCAGCTTTTCGCGATTTCCTCCAGATAGATTCTCTCATTAAAATGGTCCGTGATATACTGGTTGACGGTTTCTCGAAATGCGTCCTCTGGCAGCCGGCCTTGAAGTTTCTCCAACTCCTCACGAAGCATTTCATAGCTTTCTACCAGAATAAAGCAGATATCATCTGCATAGCAGCAGGAGAACAACATCTCTTTATATTGCAAAAGCTGTGTGCTAAGTCGTTTCTCTTTTTTTACACCACACCTGGTTGTGTATTCATCCATCTTGTCAATGAGCATACCAGCAAGAAGCAGTGTCTGCTCTCGGCTGCGCCCATTTTCCTGGAGCAAGGAAAAAAGTTTTACCATTGTCCGGCTGAAAAGAACGCGATTCCCTCTGCTGAGCGAGAGATAGACATTTTGTATCACGCCGTCCAGTTCATTGACTATAGATGTAGACGTAAGTAGAGGTAACGATTTCATCACGTTGGTCTGCATATTCTTGCCAATGAAAAAGCTTTCTTGCAGCATCGTCTTCGTACGCTCATAGCACCTGGGGAAATCCTCTAGGTTTTTGCACGGATCGGAAGCACAGATGCTCACGGAATAACCAGCAAAAATGTTAACCTTCTCACAGATTTCATTGGAAATTCGTACTATCAGGTTATCGCGCTCTACGCTTTCATCCATAACCAGAAAGGCAACCAGTTTATCTGTTCCCGTCAGGTTGGCAACTACAGGCTCGAGCCCGTTCCGCTCAAAGCAGGTGCGAATGATATCAGCAATACGTACTTTCAGCACAAATTCGTTTTCCGTGTTCAAGCGTTTGGATTCATTGAGATGGTCATCGACCTGAATCAGCAGAAAAAGACTTGGGATACGATTTAATCCCACGCTGTCGAGCGCCACCTGAAGCTTATCCGGCGCAATATTATTGAAAAGCAGACTAAATGCAAATTCCTCCATAAGGAGCATATCGATTGTTCGATTTCTCTTGTAATAATTCACAATTTGGTAAGAATCTTCCTTCTGTCGGTCCATATTCTCATCTCCTAAAAGCATAAAGGATGATCTCTAACACGATTTTAGCAAACGGTGTTCTATGATATGCACTCTGATATTGCTCTCAACTAATAATATATTGCCATTCTACATATTAGGCGTGCATTTTGCAAGACTTCAGCGATTAATAAATAACCCCGACCCATTTTGCGTTTTTGCACTACCAATCCCCTTGAAAATAAAAGAGGGCTGGGTGCTATTTTCGGATTTGCTTTCCGTTGCAGTCTCGTCCTAAACAGACGGTGAAGCAATAGGAAACGATTTTGCCTGCATAGCGCCTACAAAGGAAAGAGTAATAGGGCAAACAACGGTATCAAGTTGGGAACGAGGCGTTACATTGCCGCCTTTAGAAAGAATGATTGCGCTTGCCACCATATTTGATTGCGATGTTGCATATCTGCTTGGGGACTACTCCAAAGAGAAAAAAGATAATTCAGATATCTGTGACATGACAGGTCTGTCCGAAAAAGCAGTTTCCAGATTATTGCTATATAAAAGTCAGTATTCGGACAATGTGGATTCTCTGAACTTCTTGCTTGAAAGTGACAATTTGGAGGATGTGCTATATCATATGCTTAAGCGCTCGTTCAAAGAGCAGCTGAAGAAGAATAAAAAGTAATCTGCGCTTGCTTAAACGAGGCTGAAAAGCGAAAGCATTAAAGCGCTTGCTCGTGACTGGCCCAACCATGACAGTATCTGCAAGAATGCTATAATCAGGCTACATGAGGGATTTGCCTTTACGCCTTAATGATAGGGAGATATTACTTGGTGCCAAAATGGTGACAGAGAATTTAGCGGCGCTATAATACGTTGCTCCTGTGAAAAGCAATGTCATATAAAGATCGATAAAAATATAGCTGTATCAGACATTTTACATCACCATTCGAGAAGCTATAAAAGCTCTTTTCTCTGATTATTTCCCTCGAAATCAGTTTGAGGGAAACCTCACGAGGGTTCGAATCCCTCCCGCTGCGCCAAGGAAAAACCCTCTTTTGTCTGTTACGGCAAAAGAGGTTTTTCGTAAAGAGAGGGACTGAAAATGCTGATTGACAGTTCGATCGCACAGGCATATATCGAGAGCAGCTGCGTCGACGCTTTTCGTGCTTCATGGCTCTTTGAACACACCTCGGTTTCGTCAGATCTTGGCAGGAATGCATTTACTCCGCCGCCTGAGGATCTTGCTCTCCGAGAGACTGTGCGCAAGCTCGAACGCCGTATCTGTGAAGCGGCTGCGCACTTTGTCCCCGTCAACCGCCCGATTTGGGACGCGCTTTTCCCCGATTGGGAGGCGGTACAGCCGACACTTGATTTGATCGTCGGTTATCCCGAGCCTTACGACGCCGTTGCGGCACACTCGCCCGACGGGCAGGCACATCTCATCTTTGACCTCATCCGTTGGTGCAATTATGCGGAGCTCGACCAGCTCGACAGCATCATTCGGAATCTGCTGACGCATGAGATTACGCATCTCTTGATTGGACACCGCTATCCGGCGGCAGATGCCGCATTGGAAAGTACAGACTATTTGACAAGATTGGATGCTTACACATTTCATGAGGGATTCGCCCATCTTCTCTCCTATCAGGCGACAGAAATCGACCGTGTGGACTGGCATACACCGCAGCTTACCGAGGTCGCGGCAGCAAGCCGTGCCAAACTGCGCCTCGCGCTTACGGAGACGGATCCAGACAGGCAAAAGCAGTTTCTTGAAGAGGCGGTCTGCGGATCGTACTATGAAAAGTTTGCCTGTATGTGCGGTATGCTGTATCTGGCAGACCGATGGGAAACGCAGGGAATCGACGGCCTGCAAAGCGCATTTGCGGACTATCACGGCTTTGCTCAAAGAGCCTTGAGCATTCGAATTTGATTGTAAAAGAGGAAGAGACGCGAATGCGTCTCTTCCTCTTTTACACCTTCTCCCGCTTCTGCCGCCAGAGGTTGATCGCCAGCATGACCGCGGCGTAGATCAGCGCGGCGGCGAGGATAATGAGCGAGAAGTCGCGCTGCATCTGGTAACTCGTCGTCGTAAAACCCTTGACGAGTAGATGACCGGCAAGATAGCTCGCGGGAATCAGCGCGAGATAGCCGAGCGCTTTGCCCGTTTTCTTCCTGCGGCAGACGAAAAATGCAATACCCAGCGTAATAAGGAGTGCTAACGATAGCAAAGCGTAATAGCCCAACGCCAGCCTCGGCAGCGAAACGATGCCGCCGTTCATGCTGCCGCAGAGCAGTACATCGTCCTGCCCGTTGTTCTGAGAATAGCAGACTGCCGTGCAATTCGCGGCGTCGAGCGTGAAGAGCGTGCGTGCGGACTCCGCCTTGGCGAGCACGCCTTGCAGTGCGTCCGCCTCGCGCTGTGTGCGATCATTTGCGCTGTGTGTGTTCGGGGCGCCCCCGGTTTTGTCGAATGCGCCGCGCCATGTGTCGAGCGGCGTGCGCCATGCGGTGATGAAGTAGATGGTTTTGCCGCTGTTGGGGTCCTGCGTGTTCGTGACCTCTGCGCCGGAGACCGGCACAAGCAGGCTGACGGAGATGCTCTCCGCGCCGCTGAGATCAGAAAGCCCATCCGCTGCCGAGCCGTCGTCCGCGAGCGCACTGGGCGAGCGCGAGATTGCCCACTCTGTCTCGCTGTACGGCAAATACTGCGGCGCGGTAAGGTACGCGAACCCCGCCGTCGCCAGCGTCAGCGCGAGCGTGACGGCCAGCAGCACGGCGGTCAGCTTTTTGCGTCGAAGCTGCCGCTTCAAGTCGCGCAGCGGCTGCGCGCTGACGGGCGCGGGCGTCACGTCCGCCTTCAGCGCGTCAAGCTCGGCGCGGCAGGCCGCGCACTGCGCTAAATGCCCGTCCACAAATTCCTTCGTCTCCTCGCGCAGCATATCCTCCTCATAGAGCGGCAGAAGGTCCTGCACGATGCTGCAAGTTTTGTCCATTTCAGTCGTCCTCCAATCCCTCGCGGATCATGCGCTTGGCGCGGTGATACGTCACGCATGCCCAGTTTTCCGTCTTGCCGAAGAGCGCGCCGATGTCGCGGAAGCTCTTCTCACCGTACACGCGCCACATGAAGACCTCCTTGTACGGCTCTCTGAGCGCGTGCAGCAATTCCTGGATGCGCGCGGCCTCGCTGTGATCTTCTAACTCCTCCTCGTGGCTCTCCTCGGCAATCCGGCAGTCTTCGAGCGGGGCGAGGCACTTTTCGCGCCGCAGCTGCGAATAATAGAGATTCTTCGCGATCTGGCAGAGCCACACGCGCACGCTGCACTCGCCGCGAAAGTGGTCGAGGGCGTCCATCGCACGGAAAAACGTCTCACTCGTCAGCTCCTCGGCGGTACTCTCGCTCCCGGACAGCGAAAGCAGATACCGGTACACATCGTCGAAGTACACGGCGTACACCTCTTCAAAATTCGTCAGCGCCCTCCCCCCCTTTCTGTCTATAGGACGGCGGAAAACCGGTTTTCTTACAAAAAAATCCGTCCCGCGGGACGGATTTTTTCTTTCACGTTTTCACGACTCTTTTCTTGCCGCACTTCGGGCACGTGAGCTCGACCTTGCCGATGTTTTTCGGCACGCGGCAGTACGCGCCGCAGGAGCAGCGGACGTATTTGTGCGCCTTGTCGGCGCGGCGTGCCTTCGCGCCGCGAATGGCGTTCGCCTTCGGCGTCCACCAGGCCAGAAACTTCGCGTTTTCGGCCTGACGGCGCGCGAGATTGCGCGAAAAAATGCGGATGAGCACAATGAACATCAGCACCATCGACACAAAGTACAGCGCCTGCGACACGCCCTGCACGCGGATGATCGAGCTCAGAATGCTCACGGCCAGCTCAAGGATCACGAGCGCCCAGTTCAGCGCGTCTACGCCGTTGCGGCCATACATAAAGCGGTAAAGGGCATCGCGGAATTTGTTCACAAAAAACACTCCTAAAATCTTGATGCTGCCATTCTACACGCTTTTTCGACCCCCGTAAAGGCGTTTGAACAAAAGTTTACAGAATGGAAAAGAGTAAACGCAAACCGCCCGCCCCCGTCGGACGGTTTGCAGGGGGGGCTAGGGGGGGCAACGCCCCCCCCAAAACGCCTCGCAGAGTTTCGCCGCTCCGCGGCGAAATAAATTCAAATCATTTTCCGCCGCGACCTGCGCGTGGCGGAAAATACCTCTCAGGCCGCAAGTGTGGAATTTGCCCGCCATCGGCGGGCAAATTATGCGCGCAGCGGCCTGCAAGGAATAAAAAATGCGTCCAGCTTTCGCTGGACGCATTTTTTAGGTTTTATAGTCCGTTGGTGTAACGATACAGGAACGTCACGGCCTCGGCGCGGTTGCAGGAAGCATACGGGGAGAACGTCGTGGGGCTGCTGCCGGTGGTGATGCCCTTACCGGAGGCCCACAGGATGGCGTTGTAGTAGCTCGCCTCGTTCGTGGCGCTGACATCCTTGAACGGATTGGAGTAGTAGCCGCTGGGCTTGCCCGCGTAGCGGTACAGGAAGGTCACGATCTGGGCACGGGTGCAGACCTGATCGGGAGAGAAGGTCGTGGTGCTGGTGCCGGCTGCGATACCCTTCTGGCTGGCCCACAGGATGGCCTTGTAGTAGCTCGAGTGCGTGACGGCGTTGACATCACGGAACGGGTTGCGGGTGGTGGTCGGCTCCGGGCTGCCGGCGGCGCGCCACAGGAACGTCACGATCTCGGCACGCTTGCAGGGGTTGTACGGGGAGAAGGTCGTGCTGGACGTACCGGTGGTCACACCCTTGTTCACGGCCCACTTGACGGAGTTGTAGAAGTAGTCGGTGGTCTTGACATCGATGAAGTTCATCGTCTGGCCGATCTTGATGGCCACGGTGCCGGTGAGCTGGCGGGTGCCGGTGCCGGTCGTGCCGTAGCGGGCGTAGATGGTGAACGGGATGTAGACGGTCTCGCCGGTCTTGGCGTAGCGGCTGGCAAGGAACGCGACGTCGCTGAGCGCATTCTGGCTGGCGGTGGCGCTGTAGTAGAACTTGTCAGTCGTCTTGACGGAGCCGCCGTAGTTGTAGCCGCTGTAGTAGGTGTAGAGCGAGCCCTCGTTGACGGCGGAGACGGCGCTCTGGTCAAAGGTCACGTAGTCGATGGTGTAGTTGCTGCTGTAGCCCTTGGTGGAGTGCAGGTAGCTGAGGAAGTCGCTCTCGTCGAAGCGGACGCTGTCGCCCTGAGAGACGGTGTACTTGATGTCCTCGCGCACGAGGTTGACGACGACGCTGCCGGAGTAGCTCACGGTCGTGCCGCGGCTCGTGGAGGAGCTGGAATAGCGGGTCGCGTACAGGGTGAAGTTCAGCGTGATGGTCTTCGCGGTGGTCTTGTCGTTGGGGACGAACGTCACGCTATCGAGGTTGGTGACCTTGGTGCGGGTGTTGAACGCGCCGGAGGAATTGCTGGTGGACATGGCGGTGCCGCCATAGTACAGCGTGCCCTGCGCGGTGGTGGGCAGGGAGAAGGACACATAATCGAAGGTGACATAGGGATAGGACTTGCTCTTGCTGGCGTCGCCGCGGGCCTCAGCGACCTTGTTCATGAAGTCGTTGAAGTCGCTCTGCGCGAACTGGACGGTCTCACCGGCCACGCCGTTGTAGTTGATGTTGTAGTTCTTCTGGTAGACGCTGATGGTGCCGCAGTAGAGCTTATTGTCGGTGCCCTGCGTCACGACATACAGCGTGCACTTGCCATTGATGAAGTTGGTGTCGGTCAGGGAATAGAGATTGGCGGTGGCAGTGGTGGGATAGTATTTCTGGGTGCTGCCGTTGTTCCAGTCGACAGGCTCGGTGTTCACACCGGCAACATAGTAATACCTTGCGCCGGAGGGAACCTGAACGTAATAGCGATAGGTGTTGCCGTAAGCCGCGACCGGCTCGGGATACTGGTCGGCATAGGTGGTCGAGCTGGGCGTTACGGGAACGTTAAACGTAACGCTGTAGGTCTTGGGAACGTTAGAATTGGCAACGCGGGTGGTCACGGTGGCGGTGAACTTTGCAGTGCCGATGCCGCTGAGGTTTGCCTTGAAGTAAAGATAGCCGGAGCCGCCGGTGGGATAGTTGTACGAAGCATTGCTCGTGCCGACACCGTAGGCAGCGGTAGAGGCGACCTGAGTGACGCCGCTGAGGGAATAGACGGTCTCGTAGGTGTAGGCGGTGCTGTAGGTCTTGTTGATGGCGGCCTGCGCGGCGTTGACAAGATCACTGTAGCTGTAGTTCACAGAAGTGCCGTTCTGAACAGCACTGAGGGTCGCCTCGATCAGGGCGCCGGTAACGGGGATGTTCTGCACATAGTCCTTGCCCTTATAGGTCGCCTTTGCGGTGACAGTGGTAGAGCCGCTTGCTCTGAGCGTTACCGTCGGCGCGGCGGTCGTCTGGTTCGCCACAGTTGCGATGTTGAGGTTGGCGGAAACAAAGGAGTAGGTCGGGACGACCATGCTAGCGGAAGGTGAGGTATTCACAAAGTTCGCCGCCAAAGTCGCGGTCTGACCGATCTGCGTCAGCGTAACGCTTGCGGGGACGACAGTGAAGGTATAGGTGTCGGGAAGGCTCTTGACCGTGATGTGGCCACTCGTCTTAGCGAGCTTATCGCCCTCGCTTGCCTTGCAGTAAACAGAGTAATTGGTCGCGGTCGCAACGTTTGCGGGGACCGTCCAGACGAGGGACTTGCCCGTGCCGATCGGAACCTCGGCAGCCTCGCCGATCTTGTAGAACCACGCATAGGTGGCAGCGTTGCTGAGACCGGTGGAGGAAGCGGTGAGCGTGGTCTTGCCGCCGGAGATGACCTCAGTAAGGCTTGCCGCTGCGGTCACGGTGGGGGTGGTGGCGTTGACCGTCACATCAGCCGTCAGCGCGGAATCCTTGACGCGCACGGTCAGCTTTCCGCCCGCGTAAGTGGGCTTCTTGCCCTCGGCATCATCGATCACATAGCCGGTTGCGGCAGCAGACCAGGTGTTTTTGTCATTATCGATCGTCTCACCCGCAAGAAGGGAGATGTTGACCGCGCCGTCCGTCACAGAATAGGTTCTGCCGTTGAAGGTGACGGTGGTGATGTCGCCCGGGAGAAGCTTGTCAGCGATGGTGAAAGAATCACTGTTAACGACTTTGGACACGGTCTTGATCGTATCTTCGCCGCCGCCCTCGGCAGCAGCCATAACATACTCAACCGTAACAACGCAGGAAACCTTGACGGTATTACTGCCGGTGGTAGGCGTAAACGCGGTCAAGGTAGCTGTCTGAGGGGATGTACCGGGATTACCGGTAAAGTTCGGAACAGTCCAAGCGCAGGAAGTGATTCGTGCGCTTTTTGCGGGAACCTTATTGTCGGTGACAGTCGGCGTTCCTGCGAGCGAGAACGTTTTCTGAACGCCTCGATCAACATTGCCAGCAGCAATGCTCAGACCGGTGACAGTGACGGCAGGCTCGCTGCTTTCCTCACCGTCCGCCGCCCTTGCAGGCACGACGACGAGGCTCAGGACCAATGTCAGAGCCAATAGCAAGGAGAGAAATTTTTTCATGTGATCTTCATCCTTTCGTGTTTGTTGTTGTCGGCTCCGCGCGCACAGAGCCTTTCTCATACACATACATTTTACCATGCCGCGGGAAATAAGGGAACAGGAAAATGGAAAATTCATAAATTCTTTATCTTCCCTCTTCGCCCAGTTTCCCTTTGCTTCCTTAATTAGACGCAAGAAACGTCTGTTTTGTTTCACAAAACCCGAAAATTTCCCAAAAATTTTTTACGCCGCGAAAAAACGCACATACACGAACACCCCCAGAGCGATCTGCGCGAGTAAGATCGCCGGAATGCCGAACTTGAAGTACCAGTGCCGCGTTTTGTGGTGAAAGACCCTCATTGCGAAAAGAGCACCCGCGCTGCCGAGCAGCAGCGCGAGTGCAAATAGAGTCTTTTCGGGCACGCGCCGCGCGCCCTGAATTTTGGCGCGGCGCTTATCTGCGCCGTAGACGCAGAACGTCAGAATATTGATCGCGGCGAGATAGATGACAAAATATCTCACTTTTCGAGCTTGCTGAGCTCCACAGCCGCCGCCGCGCCGAGGCGCGCGTTGTTGAACACGAGCTGGATGTTGGAATCCAGGCTGTCGCCGCCGGTCAGGTCCTTGATCTTGGCGAGCAGATACGGCGTCGTGGCCTTGCCGTGGATGCCGTCCTTCTTCGCGTCCTCGACGGCCTCGGCAATGGCCTTGTCGATGACTTCCTTGTCCATGGAGTACTCTTCGGGAATCGGGTTCGTGACGAGTAAGCCGCCGCGCAGACCCAGCTCGCGCTTGACGTGGAACGCCTTGGCCAGCTGCTCGGGCGTGTCGAGCTCGTAGTCGACGCCAAAGCCGGACTTGCGCGTGTAGAACGCAGGCAGCTCGCTCGTGCCGTAGCCGATGACGGTCACGCCGTGGGTCTCGAGATATTCGAGCGTCAGACCGAGGTCGAGGATGGACTTCGCGCCCGCGCACACGACCATGACGGAGGTGTTGGCCAGCTCTTCGAGGTCGGCGGAGATGTCGAACGTCTCCTGCGCGCCGCGGTGCACGCCGCCGATGCCGCCGGTGGCGAACACGCGGATGCCCGCCATGTCGGCGATCATCATCGTGGTGGTGACGGTGCACGCGCCGTCCTTGCCCTGCGCGACGAGCACGGGCAGGTCGCGGCGGGAAGCCTTCGGGATGCCCGCGCCGGTGCGGCCGAGGTAGTCGATCTCTTCCTTGGAAAGGCCGGCCTTCAAGCGGCCGCCGATGATGGCGATGGTCGCGGGCACGGCGCCCGCGTCGCGAATGATCTGCTCGACCTTGAGCGCGGTCTCCACGTTCTGGGGATAGGGCATGCCGTGGGAAATGATGGTGGATTCGAGCGCCACGACGGGCTTACCGGCGGCAAGGGCCTCGGCAACCTCGGGGGCGATATCCAGATACTTGTTCATCGTTAAAATCCTCCTGTAAAGTAATAGGTGAAAGTTTCACGTTTACCTTTTGAGGTAAGATTGTATCATAACATACAACTTGTCAAAAGTCAATACAAAGCGGGGCTTGAATTTGCACGGGAAGTGGCATATAATACCTCTATTATCCCGTGAAAACCCACAAAAGGAAGGAAAATTATTATGGAACGAGTGAGAATTGCCGCGCTCTTCGCCGACAAAGAGCAGTACGGCGGCGCAAGCGTCACCGTATGCGGCTGGGCGAAGACCATCCGCGATATGAAGACCTTCGGATTCATCGAGCTGAACGACGGCTCGTGCTTCCGCAATTTGCAGGTCGTGATGGATGCGAATTCTCTTTCTAATTATAAGGAGATCGCCGCGCAGAACGTGGGCGCCGCGCTCATCGTGCGCGGCACCGTCGTGCTGACGCCCGAGGCCAAGCAGCCGCTCGAAGTCAAGGCAACGGAGATCGAGGTCGAGGGCGTGTCCTCCCCCGACTATCCCCTGCAGAAAAAGCGCCACAGCGTCGAATATCTGCGCACCATTCAGCATCTGCGCCCGCGCACGAACCTCTTCTCGGCGGCTTTCCGTGTGAGAAGCGCGGCGGCCTACGCCGTGCACGAGTTCTTCCAGAGCCGCGGCTTCGTCTATGTCAACACCCCCATCATCACCGGCTCTGACTGCGAGGGCGCGGGCGAGATGTTCCAGGTCACGACGCTGGATCTGGAGAACCCGCCGAGAACGCCCGACGGCAAGGTCGATTACAGCAAGGACTTTTTCGGCAAGAAGACGAGCCTGACCGTCTCCGGCCAGCTCAACGCCGAGAACTTCGCCATGGCGTTCGGCGACGTTTACACCTTCGGCCCCACGTTCCGCGCCGAAAATTCCAACACCGCGCGCCACGCCGCCGAGTTCTGGATGATCGAGCCGGAGATGGCGTTCTGCGACCTCGACGGCGACCTTGAGGTCATGGAGGCGATGGTCAAGCACATCATCCGCCGCGTGATGGAGCGCTGCCCGGATGATCTCGCGTTTTTCAACAGCTTTGTCGACAAGGGTTTGCTGGAGCGTCTCCAGCACGTCGAGAGTTCCGACTTTGGCCGCGTGACGTATACCGAGGCCGTCAAGCTCTTAAAGGAGAGCGGCCAGAAGTTCGACTACCCCGTCGAGTGGGGCATCGACCTTCAAACCGAGCACGAGCGTTACCTCACCGAGCAGATCTTCAAGCGCCCCGTGTTCGTCACGGACTATCCGCAGGAGATCAAGGCGTTCTATATGCGCCTCAACGACGACGGCAAGACCGTCGCCGCGGCGGACTGCCTCGTTCCGGGCATCGGCGAGATCATCGGCGGCAGCCAGCGCGAGGAGCGCATCGAGCTGCTCGAAAAGCGCATCCGCGAGCTCGGCATGAATCCCGAGGACTACTGGTGGTACTGCGACCTGCGCCGCTACGGCTCCTGCCGTCACGCGGGCTTCGGCCTCGGCTTCGAGCGCATGGTGATGTATTTAACGGGCATCGGCAACATCCGCGACGTGGAGCTGCATCCGAGAACCGTGGGCAACGCAGACTTTTAATTCTTCAAAAAACAAGGGACACGGAAACCGTGTCCCTTGTTTTTTGAAGAATTGCACTCCGCTTCGTGCCTTGCCGCCCAAAGGGCGGCTTCGACACGCGCGGAGCGAGAAGAGTTTTTTGGCACGCGCATGTCGCGCAAAAAAACGATTCGAAATCATTTCGCGTCTGCGGACGCGAAAGTAGTTTGCAGCGCGTTGGCGACGGAGAATTATTTTGTGGTAAATAGTTACAAATGGGAACAAAAGCGCGAAAGGCATAGTCAAAAGAAGTGAAGTCTGCTATAATGACCGCGCAGTTTTGAGAGAGGAGATTTTGATATGAAACACTTTTTTGCACTGCTGCTCAGCGTGCTGATGGTGCTGTCGCTGCTGACTGCCTGCGGCGACAAGACGACGCCGTCCGACGGCGACGATCAGACCGTCACGGACGAGAATGGCGGCGACACCGACAACAATACTGACGATACAACTGACCCCTACGACGCCGTGCGCAGCTACTGGTCCGAGGACCAGCTCACGCAGGCCTGGGGGCCGGATCAGGTGGTGGAGCACCTCTTTTTCCACCCGATCATCGCCTATCCGCAGTGGGCCTTCCACGACTGCAATGCCAGTCAGGACCAGCGCTACGGCCTCGACGACTGGATGGTGACGGTCGACGAATACAACAAAATTTTGCAGTCCGTGTACGACAAGGGCTACATCTTAGTCGCGATGGAAGACGTCTGGAGCGAGGTGACGGACGAGTCCGGCACGCATATGGTGCGAAACACCCTGATGCTGCCAGAGGGCAAAAAGCCGCTCGTCATCAGCTTTGACGACGTGAACTACTACCCCTACATGCTCGACGAAGGCTTCACGAGCAAGCTCGTCGTCGGCGAGGACGGCGAGATCTGGGCGCAGTGCACCGATCCGTACACAAATGAGACCTTTTTGACCAAGGAACTCGACGCGACGCCCATTCTCGACCAGTTTGTCTACGAGCACCCCGACTTTTCACTCAACGGCGCGAAGGCCATCTTCTCGCTGACTGGCTATCAGGGTATTTTAGGCTATCGCACGCAGGATGACCGCGACATCGCGGCAGATTCGCCCGACCGCCCCGCGTTCGATGCCTACCGCGCGAGCGAGATCGAGGCCGTCAAGCCCGTCATCGAGCGGCTCAAGGAAACGGGTTGGACGTTCGGCAGCCACACCTGGGGCCACATCCGCCTCGACACCAAGCCGCTCCAGACCGTCATCAACGACACCGAGCGCTGGGCGGACGAGGTCGGCTCGCTCGTCGGCCCCACGCAGATTTTGTTCTATCCGCACGGTGGCCGTCCCGACGGTGACGACTGGCACCAGACCGGCGAGCGCTTCCAGTACCTGCAAAGCCAGGGCTTCCGCATCTTCGCGAGCGTCGGCACGAGTTCGTTCAGCTATGTGAAGCCCGACATTTCCGCCGTCATCTGCGACCGTCTGCATCCGGACGGCACCACGCTGCGCCACTCGCGCAGCCGCTATCTGCAATTCTATAACGCCGAGGACATCATGGATACGCAAGTCCGTCCCGATCTCGGCGTAGACTGGTGAGGAGGCGTTATTATGGCAACGTTAGAAGAACTCAAGGCGAAGGCCGTCGCCATGCTGGACATGGCGTATGTGCCGTATTCCCACTTTCCCGTGGGCGCGGCGCTCGAATGTGAGGACGGCGCGGTCTTCACCGGCTGCAACATCGAAAATTCGAGCTACGGCCTGACGAACTGTGCCGAGCGCACCGCGGCGTTCAAGGCCGTGAGCGAGGGACACCGGCGCTTCAAGCGCATCGTCATCGCTGGGCGCAGCGACGACTACTGCTACCCCTGCGGCGCGTGCCGTCAGGTGCTCTACGAGTTCGGGCCCGACATGGAGGTCGTGTGCCTGAATAAGGACAACGAAGAAAAGCACCTGCACATCAAGGAGCTGCTCCCCTACGGCTTCGACCAGACGTGGCTTGCAATCGACGAGAAATAACGAAAAAAAGAGAGCGGCGCTGCCGCTCTCTTTTTTTGCGCTTTAGTTGCTGCCGGAGGAGGCATCGATCGTCAACGTGCCGCTGACCGTCGAAATTTCCAGCTCGCTCATCTCACCGCCCTCGAGCGCGGGCACGGTGTAGTACGCTTCGTGGTCGCCGCAGGCGATGAGCGTTCCTTCGCGCTCGGTGAGCGCGGAGCGGAACGCGCCGCTTTTCGTTTCATAGTCGAGAGTAAAGCCGTCCTGCGCGGGAAGGGTCAGATAGATGCTGCCGCTCTCCGTTTCGGCATCAAGGCGCAGCGCACGCTCGGTAGCCAAAATCAGGTTGCCGCTGACGCTTTCGAAGTTCAGCGCGCCGAGCGCGCCGGCGATATCCACCTTGCCGCTCGCGGTTTCGATCTCGGCGCTCTCCGCATCGCCCGCCAGCTCGATCGCGCCGGAGACGGTCGAGAGCTCGATTTTCCCCCATGTGCCGTCCACCACACCGGCATTGCCGCTCGTGGTCTCGATCTCCACCTCCGGGCAGTTCGCGCACATCACGCGCGCATCGCCTCTGAGCGTCGAAAGCTCGATCTTCTGCGCATCGGCGCTCACGTAGGCGTAGGCGTCCGTTGTTTCGACTTTTATCTCCTCAAAGTGACCGGCGCTGACCAGTTCCCTCGGAAGTCCTACATCGAGGTACTTTTCCCCGTCGTAGCTGCCGCGGTAAGCGTCGCCGAGGAAGTGGATGCGCAGCGTGTCGCCGTCGATCGCGCAGACCATCTTCTCGCTCTCGGCGAGCGGTGCGGTGGATTCCTCCTTCACGCTGATCTGCGCGCTCTGCTCGGCGGCATAGATGTTCACGCCGCCGCTGCGCCACGAGATGTCGATCTTGCGGATGTCTTCGCTCTCGCCGATGCTGAGCACCGCGCCCGGGTAGAGCTCTTCGCTCCCCTCCGCCTGCGTGCAGAAGGTGTAGGTCGCGCTGCTGCCGTCCCAGAGGGCGTCGACGGCGAAAATGCCGTCGCTTTGCGGCAGTTCTGCGCGGAATGTGCCGTTATCCTGCCGCTGGGCGGTCACGGTCTCGGACGGTATGCCGGTGCTGCCCCAGGCGTCGGACGGCCAGCAGCGGAGACTGACGGAATCGGGCGAATTATCGCCGAAATCGAGCGTTACGGTGTAGAAATAGGCGGCCGACACTGCAAAGGGCATTTCCAGTACAGGCGTGATGTCGCGGGAGGTTTCGTCCAGCGGGTGCGCGCCGCAGGCGATGGCGGTCATGCTCTGTAGGCCCTGGGGGTAGGTCCAGTCGTAGCTGCTGCTTTTGAGGGTGACGCTGCAAGCGTTTGCACTTGTCACCGTCAGTGTTGGCGGGGTTTGGCGCGCGGCCTCGTCTGCGCTTTTTTCGCCGCAGGCGGTCAGGGAGAGCAGGAGCGCGAGGGGGAGCAGAAGGGAAAGGAGCTTCTTCATCGTTCGTTCCTCATTTCTTTCGGATACTTCTATAGACGTATGATAGCCGAAAAAGTTCCCGCGCACAACGGCGATCGTTGCACAAAACGCGGCAATTTGTGGTATCGTGAATTCTAATACCGGAGGCGGTACAGCTTTTTGCCGCGTTGTGTGCAACGCTGCTTCATGATACGGCGTATCATGAAAAGGCAAATCATGCATCAGTGTTCCCGCGTTTGCAGGGGGGTGTGGGCTGCCTTTTCCAACATTATATTTTGGGGGAAAGCACATGAACAAGACGACAAATTTCGACCTGCCGCAGTGGGTCAAGGAGGACCCGATCAAAATGCAGGACTTCAATGCCGCGTTTGCGAGCATCGACGCGGCGCTCAAGGCGGAGAACGACGCGCGCAGCGAGGCCGACGGCACGGCGGCGGAGCGCATCACGGCATTGGCGCAGACGATCGCAAACGGTAAAATCTGCCGCATCAAATACGGCAGCTACGCCGGCAATGGTCTGAGCGGCGCGGAAAATCCCAACAAGATCGACTGCGGCTTTTACCCGCTGCTGGTGATGGTGAGCGAGCAGAGCGACACGCAGCACTGGGCGCTGCGCGGTGTCAGCGGGTTTTACAACTCGAATAACCGGGGCAACGCGGCGATATGGGACAACAGCAGCGTAAGCTGGTTCTGCCAGCAGGAAGAGGATCAGTATTTCGCCCCGCCTGCCATCCAGTTCAATGAGGCGGGCAAAACATATTATTATGTGGTGCTCGGCTGCGACGCGGACTGAGACGCAGAAAAACAAAAAACAGCCCCCGGCTCAAAAGAGCCGGGGGCTGAAACTCTATTCAGAGATTTTTTGCGCTTACGTCAATGATTAGTTGGCGTAGTAAGCGTTGAGAACACCAGAATCAGTGAGCTTGCCAACAGTGCTGTCGATGGTGAGGGTGATGGAGTCGGGACCGAAAGCGGTGAGCTTGGCGGTAGAGACGCCGAACTCAGTAGCAGCACCATTAAGGGTGATGGTGTAGGTGCCATTAACGGGATTCTTAACAGTCTTGGCGTAGGACTGGAGAACAGCACCGGTGTCCTTATTCACGATGTTCAGGGTGTAGGTGTAAGAGGTAGCGAGAGGATCGGGGTTGGTGGAGGTGTCGACCTTGTTCACAGCGTAAACCTGGAGCGCCAGACGGTTGAGGGTGGCGGAGGTGCCAGCGGGATCAGCGTTGTAAACAACGATGACGTTCTGCGTGGTGACATCGCCGAGAGCCAGAGGCATCTTGGTCAGGCCGTCAACGCCGTTGCCGGAAACCGTGTAGAACTTGTCGCCAGTGATGGTGCCATCGACATAGTCGGTGTAGACAGAGTTCTTGTAGGTGTCCTTGTCAGCGCCCACGATGGAGTCGACCTTAACGGTGTAACCGGCGTAGGCAGCAGCCATGGGATAGCCGGTGAAGGCGGTGATGGCAGCGGTGGTGGAGGACTCAGTGCCGATCGCAGCGATGGCGACATAATCCTTGACGTAGTTGTTGCTCAGAGCGACCTTGAAGAGACCGCCGGCGACCTTATTGGTAGCCTGGGTTCTGAGGGCGTTGAGCAGGGTGAGGACGATAGCGTCGTCCTTGGAGCCGTAGATGTTGCCCTTCACGCCGTCAACGTAGCCGGGGATGGTGTAGACACCGGTCTTGGCGTCATAGGAGACCTGCTCGTTGGCATAGTAGAAGAGGCTGGTGACCTTGGCGGCAACGGGATCGGCGATGACGTAGACGTAATCGGCGACCTTATCACCGTTCAGATCGACGAAGTCGACCTCAGCCTGAGCATAGTTGTCGATGTTGCCGAGACCAACGATGGACTTGAAGGTGTAGGGATTGGTAGTGTTGTTGCGGACCAGGAAGACGGTGGCATCGTCAACGATCAGGTTTTTGCCGTTGTACTGGGTGTTCTTGCTGACGAACAGGTTCTCGTTGAAGAACTTGGCGTCAACACCGGTAGCGACTTCGACAGCGGCGAGAGTGCCGTTTGCCTGGGTGGTGAACTGGAAGAGGTGGCCGTTCAGGATACCGTTGACATCACAGACAGCGTTGGTGTTGATGTAGGAGTCAACGTAGAAGTAGTCACCATCAACCTTCATGACCTTGTTCTGGATGCCGGTGCTGTGGGTGACCTTACCGGTCGCAATCTTGGGGGCCACAACGCCGGAAGCAGTATCGTCGAAGTAGGTCATCTTGCTCAGGTCGACCACAGCGGTGGTGCCGTCCATGTAGGTGACATTCGCCTTAGCAACGCCGGAACCGTCCGCAGCGTTGCCAGCCCACCAGATGGAGTTGATGACGCCGTAGCTGGTAGCAGCAGCGATCTCAACGTTACCGATGAGGTTGTTGTACTGATCGAAGAACCAGGTGAACTTGTTGGTGCTGGCCACCGCGTTGTCGAAGTAGAACTTGGCAGCATCGTCATAGACAGTGCCCTCGACGTTGTGCTGCTTGGCGTTGTAGTAGATCACGCTCTGAGCGCCGTCAATGGAAGTGGCCTTGGAAACGACCTCGCCGTACTTGTCAGCGCCGGTCTTGATGCTGCCGCTCTCGGTAGCGCTGTTAGCAGCGTTGGTGAAGGCGTTCAGGAGAACGTAATCGCCGACAGCATACGGATACGCATCCTCGCCGTTGGTGAGGGTGAGCGTGGTAGCAGCAGTGGAGCCCTTGGTGGCATAGACATCGAGCTTGATGGTAGCCTCGGTGCGCAGGTGGCCCTGAGCGTCATAAGCGGCAGGAGCAACATAGGTGACCTTGGCGAGGAAGGTGTCGATCATGACGATGGTATCGTCATAGACCTCAACCAGACGGCCCTGAGCACCCATCTTGGTGACGGTGTCGGTCAGGTTGACCGTGTAGGTCGTGGGCTGCTTCTGGCCGTTGACATACAGGGTGTAAGCGGTGTCGACCTTCAGGCCAGCGTCGTGAGCGACGTCGCACTCAGTAACAGCCTTGGTGTAGGTCAGGTCGGGCTTCTCAACGAAGGTAGTGCCCTTGTCGCCGGTGTTGTAGGTCCACTTGGTGGCGGGACGGCCCCACTTGTCGGAGGACTTAGCAGAGTCGAGCTTGAAGTTCTTCTCACCGAGGCTGTTGTTCTTGGCACCGATGACCTTATCGGTCACATAGCCGAAGGCCGGGGTGTAGGTGACCTGAGCCTTCTGGATGCCCTGGAACAGGAGCTCAGCGACCAGCTCACGGGAAGCGGGAGCGTTCAGGTCGGTGGTCTTCGCCACTCTGTCCAGAACGCCGAGCTGCTGCGCGGTCTGCGCAACATGGAGCGCCCAGTCAGCGCCGGAGA
>ENA-OUOU01000528-OUOU01000528.1-human-gut-metagenome-genome-assembly--contig:-NODE-528-length-23432-cov-13.520469_pt1 | contig 23432 bp, 11 predicted proteins | sample MGYA00237936_ERZ548765 | MGnify/ENA primary metagenome ERZ548765 (study PRJEB26490, sample SAMN05356889) | human gut metagenome | biome: terrestrial biome; feature: human-associated habitat; material...
AACATTCCGTACCAGTTGCCTACCTGGTCCTTCCAATACTGCTGCCACTTGCTCAATGTGCTCTTCTCCAACAGGCGGTGAGCCTCGATGATGAGCTTAGGAGCTGCAGCCTCGAAAGCTACACGACCCTTGATACCGATGATGGTGTCACCCACGTTGCAGTCGCGACCGATGGCATAAGAAGCACCAATCTCTTCAATCTTCTGGATGGCAGCCACCTTGTCATCAAACTTCTCGCCGTTGACAGCCACAATCTCACCCTTCTCGAAGGTAATCTTCAGTTCTGCCTCTTCTTCCTTGGCTGTTACGTGCTTCAGATAAGCCTCCTCAGGGAGACCCTGGGTTGGGTCGAGAATCTCACCACCGCAGATACTGGTTCCCCAGATACCTACGTTATAAGAATACTTCAACTTGGTGAAGTCTGCATAGAAGCCGTGCTCGTTCAGATAGTCAACCTCCTCCTTACGGGAAAGCGCCTTGTCACGTGTCAATGTGATGATCTCTACACCAGGAGCCATCACCAGGAAGGTCATGTCGAAACGAATCTGGTCATTGCCGGCACCTGTACTTCCGTGAGCGATGGCATCAGCACCAATCTCCTTGGCGTAACGAGCGATGGCGATAGCCTGGAAGATACGCTCTGAAGATACAGAGATAGGGTAGCAGTTGTTGCGGAGCACATTACCGAAAATCATGTATTTCAAAGATTTCTCGTAATACTCATGGGTAACGTCGAGAGTGACGTATGCCTTGGCACCCAACTTATATGCGTTCTCCTCGTTGGTCTTCAACTGCTCGGCAGAGAAACCACCTGTGTTAGCGCATGCTGCATAAACATCCCAGCCATCCTGGGTCAACTTCATTACTGTGTATGATGTATCGAGACCGCCGCTGAAAGCGACTACAACTTTTTTATTTGCCATTTTATTTTATGTTTAATATGGATGAATAATATTTAGATGGCATTCTTGCCAACACCTTATTATATATAAGGATTTAGATTTCTGCAGATGGACCGTCAATCTTGCGGATTCTCTCAATCACTTCCTGAGGAAGCTTGATAGGCAGATGCTCCTCTGGGTCGAAGAGCATGGCGGTGCAGATGCAGTATTTGCGGTTGGTACGATGGAGGACATCCACGTTGATGCAACCCTCGCAACCACGCCAGAATGACTCATCATCGGTCAGGTCGGCGAAAGTAACAGGAAGATAACCCAGCTGGGTGTTCATCTTCATAACTGCCGAACCAGATGTCAAAGAGAAAATCTTGGCATGAGGCCATCGCTGTCGGGCAAGCGTAAAGGTAAGGTTCTTGATACGCTTAGCCAGTCCCATACCACGGAAGTCTGGGTGAACGATCAAACCTGATGTGGTGACATAGTGCTTGTTGCCCCATGTTTCGATGTAGCTGAAACCTGCGAACTTTTCGCCCTGGAGAGCGATGACCGCCTTGGCTTCGCGCATCTTGGTGGCAACATACTCTGGTGAACGCTTGGCGATACCAGAACCACGCTTCTTTGCAGCTTCTGCAATTGTAGTCAGAATGGTGTCGATGTACTTGATGTGACTTTCGTCAGCCACCATTACTTTAACTTCTGCTTCTTCCATTTTTTCTCTTCTATCTTAAAATGTTTTTGTTTTAATATTCTTTCTTTATATATATATAATAAGGTGTATGTTTTGCATAAAAATGCAACTACCTTATATATATTTATGGTGAACGTCTGGAATTACCTCTGCTAGTGCATTGATGATTTCCTCTTCTGTGGTACCTTTCTTCTTAACCAGGAAGATCGTGTCGTCACCGGCGATGGTTCCCAGAATTTGAGGAATATCACTATTATCTATATTATAGGCAATGCTGCTTGCATATCCCGGACGGGTTTTGATCACGACCATGTTCCCGGAGAAGTTGATAGACTGAAATCCGGTATTCACCATCATCTTGCTCACTGGAATATGGTTTGATACTCTCTTATATAATGTATCGTTGGGCAGGACATACGCATATTTTCCACTCGAAGATGCTGCCTTTGCTACCTTGAGCAGTTTTAAGTCACGGCTCAATGTAGCTTGCGTAATCTTAAAGCCTTCTTTGTGAAGAGCCTCCAAAAGTTGGTCTTGCGAACTTAACTCCTGACTTGATATAAGCATCTTCAAAGTTTCCAATCTGCTATTCTTTGCCTTCATATGCTGTATTTTTATTCGTTTAACGGCTGCAAAATTACAATATATTTTGCAAATAACCAAATAAAATGAAAGAAAAATGCATAAAATAACATTATTTTGTCTTTTGTTATGCATGAATGTAGAATAAATATGCATATATTCAGTTGTGTTATACAGATTTTAGACACAAGGCTTTTGATGCAAAAAAGCCTTTTTTTATCTATTTAAAGCTAATTATTGTAAATTATTGAAAGAAAGTCTACGGAAACCGCATCGGTTCAATAAGTTTTTGTTATCTTTGCAGACACAATTCTTAAATTTTAATCAACTTGATATAAAATAAACCTTTAGAAGATGGAAAAAATGAATGTTAAACCAGCAGAAGGTAAGCTGGGAATCTTGGTTGTTGGTTGTGGCGCAGTAGCTACTACCTTCATGACCGGTGTTTTCATGACTCGTAAGGGACTTGCGAAGCCAGTAGGTTCAATGACTCAGTACGACAAGATTCGTGTTGGCAAGGGTGCAGACAAGAAATATTTGCACTATAAGGACATCGTTCCACTTGCTGACCTTAATGATATCGTATTCGGTACTTGGGATGTTTATCCGCAGAATGCTTATCAGGCAGCTATGTATGCTGAGGTATTGAAGGAGAAAGATATCAATCCTGTACGCGAGGAGTTGGAGAAGGTAGTACCAATGAAGGCTGCTTTCGACAAGAACTATGCAAAGCGTCTTGATGGCGACAATGTGAAAGATTGCAAGACCCGCTGGGAGATGGTAGAGGCTCTTCGTCAGGATATCCGCGACTTCAAGGAGAAGAACGGTTGTGCCCGTATCGTTGTTATCTGGGCAGCATCTACCGAAATCTATGTTCCTGTAGATATGAAGATTCATGGTACATTGGCAGCACTTGAGGCTGCAATGAAGGCTGACGACCGCCAGCATGTAGCTCCATCCATGTGCTACGCTTATGCTGCTTTGACAGAGGGTGCTCCTTTCATCATGGGTGCTCCTAATACAACTGTTGATATTCCTGCTATGTGGGAACTCGCAGAGAAGACCAAGATGCCTATCGCCGGTAAGGACTTCAAGACAGGTCAGACTCTTGTCAAGAGTGGTTTCGCTCCTATCATCGGTACCCGTTGTCTCGGCTTGAATGGCTGGTTCTCTACCAATATTCTCGGCAACCGTGATGGTCTCGTTCTCGATGAACCAGCTAATTTCCATACCAAGGAGGTAAGTAAACTCTCAACTCTTGAGACAATCCTGAAACCAGAAGCTCAGCCAGATCTCTATGGTCATGGTAACGATGAAGATACTCAGTACTATCACAAGGTTCGTATCAACTATTATCCACCTCGTAACGATAACAAGGAGGGTTGGGATAATATCGATATCTTCGGCTGGATGGGTTACCCAATGCAGATTAAGATTAACTTCCTCTGCCGTGACTCTATCCTTGCTGCTCCATTGCTGCTCGACCTTACATTGTTGAGCGATCTTGCTGCTCGTGCAGGCCGTTTCGGAATCCAGCGTTTCTTGAGTTTCTTCCTCAAGGCACCTATGCACGATTATACTAAGGGTGAAGAGCCTGTAAACCATCTCTACCAGCAGTACACGATGCTGAAGAATGCTATCCGTGAGATGGGAGGTTACGAGGCCGATGAGGAAATCGACTAATTAGGTTATTTCATTTAATACTACACCTTAATTATATAAGGCATTAAATTTATATCATGGCACACCTTTGGAATGTTAGAATATCTCTCCATAGGTGTGCCTTTTTGTTTATTTATATAGAAAGTAGACATGGATTCGGTAACGAGTTTTATTTATGGTATGAGCATGATGTTCTTCTCCATGATGGCTTTCCTGTTTTGGAGAAAAGGAAAGGAGATGCTCTTTCGGATGATTATGTGGCTCATGATTGTGGTCGACCTGCAGCTGGTAAAGGACATGGTTTTCTTTCTGATTTATGGTTTTGACAACGAGCATGCGTGGTATCTTACGTCTTCGTTGGATATGATGATTATTCCGTTCTACAGCTTTGTGTTGATGGAACTGGTGAAGCCGGGCTGGTTCAGATGGGTGAAAGCTTTTATGCTGGAATTGCCTTTCCTCTTGTTGCCGGTGTTCTATATTTTTACCCATAATATCATCTGGTTTTATGTGCTTTCTGTCTGGGGAGCCATTTATGGATGCTCTACCTTTATATTGCTTATCTTTATGATTCGGAGGTATCACCGCCAGCTGAAAGAGCGCTTTTCTTATCAGGAAAATATTAATCTGAATTGGCTTCTTGCCATTCTCAATACCTTCTTCCTGATTCTGTTTTTATGGACGCTGAGCTGTTTCGTTATTAATGTGGATTACGACAATATCTATATGGTAAGCTCTCTGATACTCTGGATGCTGATAGATTATTTTGTTTATAGGCATGAGTCAGTGATAGATGAGTTGAGCGATGTTGAAATTGTACCGTGAGCAGAACGAAGTAGATGTTTCGGGGATGGCTGCTGAGGTGCAGCGGTTGTTCGAGGAAGATAAAATCTATCTCAATCCGAAACTGAAATTGTCTGATGTGGCGCTGGCTGTAGGTACGAACCGTACTTATCTGAGTCGCTATTTTAACCGGCAGAATGGGCAGACGTTTTATGATTATGTGAATTCTTATCGTATACAGTATGCTGAGAACTTGTTGAAGTCAACGAACTTTCCTTTGCCGGAAATCGCCATCAAATCGGGATTTAATTCTATTTCTACGTTCAGAAGAGTATTTTTTGCCTCTTTTGGTTGCTCTCCTAATAAATATAGAGTAAATGCATAAGTTGTTGGTGTTTAGGTAGTTTGTAAGAATCAGTGGTACACTGAAAAATGTCAAAAGACACTTTTTGTCCATTTGAAACTTATTTTTGCTATTTTGAAACCATGGTTCTCAATTTTTTTTCTATCTTTGCACCATAGAACTTTTTGAAGAGAATATAACTCTAGCATTTACTTTTTCTAGGAATTAAAAAATAAAGGTTGGCCAACCCGTTGAGGGCAAGCCAACCTTTCTCGTTATGTATGTTATTCTTTGTTTTTTTACTTTATTCCCGGTTCCCGTTTTCATTATTCCTTGTTGCTGCCTCCGAAGATGCGGAGCAAGTAGAGGAAGAGATTGATAAAGTCGAGATACAGGGTCAAGGCTCCGATGAGTGCCAGTTTCTGTGCGCCCTCGCTCATGTCGTATTGTGTCTGGAGCATCTGCTTGATCTTCTGACTGTCCCAAGCGGTCAAGCCAACGAAGATGGCTACACCTGCGTAACTCAAAATGTAATCAAACCCAGAACTCTTCAAGAACATGTTTACTACGGTAGCGATAATCAGACCTATCAGCGCCATGAAGAGTATTTTTCCTAAAGAGGTCAAATCCTTCTTGGTTGTGTAACCATAGAAAGCCATCGCTCCGAATGTGCCGGCTGTAATAAAAAATACCTTGGCAATACTGGTCATCGTATAAACTACGAATACGGATGAAAGCATGGCACCATTCAAAACCGAGTAGACGATGAAGAGTAGGGTGGCCGTAGTCAGGGAGAGTCTCTGTAGGGCACCGGTAATGATGAATACCAGGGCGAGCTCTGCGATAATCAAGCCAAAGAGCAAGCCGCGGCTTGTCATCAAGGTCATCAGCAGGGTAGGACTGCTAGCTACACCATAGGCCGTAACGCCCGTAATCAGGAGAGCTAAGGTCATCCATGTATACACTTTGCGCATCAAAGCAGAGAAAACACCGCTTATACCTTGCTCTTTCTCATTAACAGCAAAGCCATTGCTCTGCTGGTTGTTCTGACTATTTATCAGATTGTACATTTCCTTTTCTGTCATAATTCTATTTTCTTTTGTTATTTATAGTCTATTGAATAATATAATAAGCGCAAAGATAATGCCAATTATTGAAACGAGCGATTATCTCTGCGCTTTATTAACATTTATTCCGTAATTTTACGGCATTCATTCCTTTATTTAAGGGCTATCTTCTTTACGGCTATCTGTTTTCCGCCTCGCGTTACCTCTACGGCTACAGTTCCATTTACAGGTGAGTGAAGCTGTTCTGTATCAGATTTCGCCTGTTTCTGAAGCGCCAGGACACCTGAGGTTCCGTATATTCTGATAATATCGTTCTGTTTCAGACCCTTTACCAGGATATGATAGTTGCCGTTAGGAATGATGGTGATGTCTGACTTCATGTCGGTCTCCTTACGGTTGAAACTGATATTGAAGCGGTTGTTTATCTCCCCTGCTTGGGCAGCATAGAACGGATAGCTTCCTTCCTTCAGATCTACCGCCTTTCCGGTTTCCTTGTCCTTCAGCCATACGGTTTCATATTCGCTGGCATCGCAATCCTCAGGGATGCTGATGGTGTATTCACCCGTCTCCGGTAGACTGACTCCGATGCTCTGTTCTGCTTCGATACTTACAGCTGAAAGGAGTGAGTAGCGTCCACCATTGCGGGTTGCATAAATCTGCGGATTGCGACTCATCATCCATTTCACTCCGTCACTTCCCAGGTCGAAGTCCGATTTCGCCTCCTGTGCCGGAACTGCGTTCAACTGGAGTTGGTCATCTACAGGAGTGCCGTTGCCGGCTCTGCTTGTTCTGCTGTTCTGGGTGATGGCGATGTCGAGCGCTCTGGTTGCTTGATAGGCGGTTGTCGCCTTTGCTTCCGAATGGTTTACTATCACGCTTTCTGAATTCTCCAGAGTGGCAGTCTGCGTAAACACGGCATCCATTGATGGGATGTAGCCATCCGTTGAATTACCCGTGTTAGAATCATAGGTGTTGATAGCCTTGTAGCTACCGTTTTCTTCGCATTGGTAGATGACTCTGCCATATTCCATATCGCTATAGTTCATGGCGCAGAGATAAGGCGAACCGAAGAGATTCCAGCCCATGTTCTCCTTGTGGGTGAACTTCGTGCCGCTACCATCGCTGCTCGACCACGGCTGCTTGTTGTTGTTCTGCGTCAAGATAATCTGTCCTAGCTGACTACCGTTCTCAGAGTAACTGATTCCATAGAAACGGACGGTCTTGTCGGCTTTAGCATCCATTCTGAAACCTGCGGTAAAGTTTCGCTGGTTGTCTACGCCCTTTACCCATGCTTTACTCTCGCTTTGGTCGAACTTATAGTCGTACTTGGCACGAGTAGCTGCATTATAGTAGTAGGCGATTACACTACCATCAGCAGGATTGTTTGTACCTTCCACCTCCATATTGGTAGCCTTGAATGGTATGGAGAAGAAGTTGGTTCCTGCCTTCAGTTTTCTTTCCACTGCAAAGTTGGTGAGGTTTACATAACTGTTGTTGCCTCTTAAACCAGCGTGGTGCTTCAAGAGCAGGAAGCCTGGGCTGAACGGATTCGTCACTGTAAAGAATGTGTTGTCGAGTTTCAGCTCCTTGTCTACTTCCATGACATAGACCACAGATTTACCATGTGGATAATCGACCTTATTCGCTTCGGTATCGTTTGTTAGATACCAAGTCTCGAAACAGCCGTTATCAACCTTGCCTCTGATGCGTAGGTTGCCGGCAAGGTCATGGTTGTGCATAACCTGAGTGATGCAAGCCTTTGTCGGATTTCCGTCTACGTTGGCATCGTGTTGGTTGATGTTGGCTTTGTCTGTTTCATCAAGCTGGTACTTCCAGTATTCATCTTTCACATATTTATTATAGGTGGTTACAGATGATCTGTTGGCAGCACTACCCGTAGTTGTTGGTAATGTGCCGGAAGCAGTTACATTGATGGCCTTCACATTCTCCACGGTTCCTAAAGCCAGACTGTTATAGAGCAAACCACTTGCATCGCCTGATACCTTTGCATCTGCATCAAGTATAGAGGTAGAGAGCATGCTGTTGCTCTGGAGGCTGACGTTGCCCGAAACCTTGAAACCATCCACAAGGCACATTCTTGCATCAGTAGTTCCGCTGTTGAGTGTCAGTCCATTGATGGCAGATTGGCTGGCAGACTCAATGATTCCTTTTCTCTGAGTAAGGAGATCCTTCACGATATATTCTGTACCCTTAGCAGAACTGTTTTCGTTACGCATCGAACCGTACATCTTGACGCCTGGCATGCTGATGTTCACGTTATCTGCCTTCAGATTTCTATCTACGAAGACGTAGCCATATTTACCTTCATTCTTGTTGGCATAAAGCTCAGCCAGGTTGATGGCGCCTTGCAGGTCGTTGGTTGGACTTTCCCAGCTTTCACCTGTTCCTGCAACAGCAGAACCTTCTTTTACATAGATAATCTGAATCATCTTCGTATCGCACTCGTATGCACCGATATCTATGTTGTCGCCAATCAGACGGGCAGTATTGCCCAAGTCCTTTTCTTTGGCAAACATCTTTGCATAGTCAAAATCTTTTTTGCTTTTATCTTTATATATTTTATCTAAGCCTACATTTTGCTGATATTTGTCATTGTCTCCTTGATTTAGTAACATGAAGCTCGGTCGAATTCTATAGTCGCCGTTATTTGGATCAACGAAGTTCGGACCATTTAGCACATCATCATTCTTGACAGAATTATCTATCACGACATTTTTGTTATCTGTATTCAAATTTGGATATTTATTCTTCCATGCTATAGAATTATAGACACTTTGGGTTCCAGAAACAGCTGTGTCTTTATTGCAGACAAACGTGGCGTTTGTTATGTCTACTTTTTGGGAACCGTACATAGTAAGACCATTTCCGTTTCCATCTGCAAACAGTACATTCCACATGTTTATGCCACATTCTTTTCGGTTGTTTACCACCATTCCGGTTCCGTTATTCTTTCTAAAGGCACAATGATGGAGGTTCATTTCTTTTCCCGTTCCAGCTTGAACCTCATTAACCATCGCATTTACTCCCACGCCACTCTGGTTCTGGAAAGTGAAACCGGAAATCGTTACCGGCTTACCATTCGTTACGATATTGAGCAGGTTCTTGGTTTCGCCCGCCTTGGCAGGGTTCTCAATGAGTACCGAAGGCTTGCTGAAGTCTTGCACCTCTGTACCGTCTGCATTTTTCGAGCCCGTACAACCACCTACGAGTTCTATCGATTCTATTAACTTAGCCTTCTCGGCTTTGTTTACAATGAGAGAAAAGGCATCGCCGCTAGAGTAGGTTGGCGAATAATAAGTGCCTCCACGTACAAACACCTTTCTCTTGCTGTTGGTTGTAGAACCTGTTGTGGTGCTACCTGTTGGGTTAGCCATGGCAATGATGGCACCACGGAGGTCGGTGCTTTGGTTATCCCAACTGCTACCGTCACCATTTCCTTTCTCTTCCATTCCGATATAAACCTTTTCAAGGTCAGTAAACTTGAATACATACTGGAATTCATACATACCGATGTCGATAGGCTTTTCTGCTTTATTACCATTCTTGTCTGTTGGACCTACGTATCTGTCGTATGTACCGCTGACAGGACGGATGTACTCAGATTGATAACCATAATTCTCAAGGCGAGAATTGTGCATAGTCCACCATTCCAGATATTTACCAGTCTCGTTTGCATCGTTTGCATCTTTGCTTCCATCACCTGCATCTGTAAGCACAGAGATAGCCTGTGGATTCCACTTGGCATCCTGTGTATAACCTTCGTAACCCTTTGTCGTTGTAGGCGCTGTGAAGCGTGGACCATCCGATGCGATGTTCTCCTTGTTCAGCTTTATATTGCCATCTTTTGCAGTAGAAGTCGGTAATTCATCCCAGGCGCAGTTGCGCATGTGCTTTCTCATGAGGAGTACACTATTATCTGTTGATTCATTACCCCAAATGGCGGTATTATATAATATAGGTGTAATCGTACCGCTTGTCACCTCGTTCTCCACATGGATGGCTCCGTCTTGCATTGCCTTGTTGTTCACGATGAGGCTGTTTACGATGTAGGCATCCCGATAGCCTGCAGTCATGGTGCTGGCATCATTAGCTCTACGAATATAGATGGCACCGCCTTGCGAACTTTTTGTGCCCGTATATTTGCCATAGGTCACATCGTTGTTGGCTAAGAGTGAGTTGACGATATGCAGGTTTCCATTCTCTGATTCCGTGAGATAGAGATAGATGGCTCCACCCTTACCTGGTTCGGTAACTTCATCCTGACTAGCCTTTTCTGATACGTTACTGTTGCCGCTGATTGTACTGCCGATGATGTCCAGACTTGCATTGTTGACATAGACAGCTCCGCCATGCAGACCGGAATTCTTGATCAGTCGGCAACGGTTCAATGAATAGTTCACGCGGTTGGTGTAGATACCACCTCCACGACCAATCTCGGCAACTTCGGTAGTTCCTCCTTCTTCTATCTTCAGTTTTGTCGTGGTCTCACCATTCATGATGGTAATACCGTCTAATACGACTTCGTTGTTCGATGTCGTCGAAGTATTAGTTGATCCCGCATTGCTGTAGACCACATGATATACATTACGCTCCTTTTCCGATGCCTTGATATCACCGGAAAGAATTGTAGGATTCTGGAACTCCCATGGCTCTATCAGACCGTTCTTGTTGTTGTCGGTCATGTAGTTCTTGTTGCGCTCTGCCAGAATATCTTTGATGTCTCCATCTGGAGCCAAAGTCTTGCCTCCAAAGTTTGTAAATTCATCTCCTGTTATTTTATTTTCTGTATGTGGAACAACAGGAGTTGAAGAATACAGGTCGCTTGCCGAGAAACTGCCGAAGATATCTACGTTCACCGGGATGGTGAAGCTCTGCAAGCGGCGGTCTATCGTGTTCTGTTCTGTCGAAAGATCTTTATTCTGTCGCATCTTGCTCGGTTTGTAGGTTCCACCTGTCATCAGAATCTCGAAGCGAGTAGATTCATCAGCAACTCCCTCTGTTCTTGCCTCATTGATATAGTCGAGGGCTGCTTCGAGACTGTTGAAAGGAGTAAGGAAGGAGCGGCCATAATACTTTTCCTTCTCTTCTTCCGTTACAATCTCGCCACCTGTCTGAGAAACAAACAGGCGCGTCAGAAGCTTGGACTTGTCAAACGCTGGCAAATCAGATGCGTATGCACCAACTGTCTGTTGTTTGTTCATGGTTCTTTCCACGCCGGTAATGTCATAGCTGCTGATACCATAACTCTTCCATGCATTAAAGTATGCTTTCTCAACTCCGTTGCCAATCAATGGAGAATAGGCACGAGGTTTGAAGATCTTGTTGTCGTTGAAGTAACTGTCCAGGTCGCTGGTCATCTCCGTGTTCATTCTGTTGGCTGGCAATGCCATCTTCTCTACGAAACAATAGTTGTATGGGTAGAATTCTTCCGTATATGCCCCCTGACCCTGTGCTTGCAGATAGTCGAATGCCTTATAGTTCACATCACCGCTGATGTTGTTGTCGGTCTGTGCCGTATTTCCCCATATCACGGAGTTACCGCCAATCAGGGAGTTCTCTTCCTGGTAGATTCCGCCACCGATGGTTGCCTCGTTTCTGGCGATGGTGCATGAGATGACGTAGGCATGGTAGTTCTTGATGTCTTCATTCTTGTCGTTGGAACGAAGTGCATAGATGGCACCACCTTTCTGTGCCTTGTTTCTTACGATGACACTACCGCTTACGATGCCACCTTTCAGCAGCATGAGAGCACCACCCTGGGTTGCCTGACAGTCGGAAATCTCACAGTTGCGGACATGTGCCATTCTTGGTACAATGGCTGCACCACCCATACTCTTGAAGCCCGACTTGTCGCTTGCATTACCGTCAATCAGGCGACAGCCATCTATGATGGTATTGTCTGTCAGGGCAGAAGTGTTGTAGCCGTCATAGTCGCCCGTAGGCCATTTGCCGAAGCACACGGTGTGGTAGCCGTTCACCTCCTGGTTAACGGCAGAACCTTCTTTTACTTCGGTCTTCGCACTTAATACCGTCTGGTATAAGCTGATACAGTCGCGCTTGTCATTATCCCAATTGGCGGTACCTTCTTTCAGGTTTCCTCCTTCCTGGTCACCCTCATAGTAGCCACCCATCAGGCATACTCCGTTAGGAATCAGGAAGGTGTAGCTCTGTGGATCGCTAGGGTCAGCCAGCGTATTAGCATGATAAACAAATCGATTTCCTGTTTCATCACCCTGATAGCCTGCTACTTTTACATACACCTGATGCTTTAGGTTGTTATCTGTGATGCCCTGGTTTGCAGTTTCAAATTTCTTGCCAGCAGCAGTCAGCACGTCCTGCAGCTTGTCAGCACAGGCAGCGTTTTCCGGACTGTCTCCACTTCGGTTTCCCCATCCGTTCTGGGTTACATAATAAATGTAATCTACAATACTTGCGCCGTTTGTCTTTTCCTGTGGTGCAATGTTGGCAGTATTGTCAGCCTCGTAGGCACCGATATCAATGGCGCAGTCCTTGATTCGGTTGGTATAGTCCATGTCGGTTTCAGGCAGGATGATTCCATTTCCTACATTTGTGGTTCCACCATTCAGACACTTGTTGCCCGTCAAACCACCCGCCTCGTACAGACGGAAGTTGTTCTTCAGACGGGCATTGCGGAAGCGGAAATTGTTTCCACTTTCGTAGGACTGGTCCTCAAATGGGAAAGCCTGAGCCTTATCTCCTGTGAAGTTACCATCGCTTTCCTGGAATTTGCTGCTCAGGTCATTACTGTTCATATAACAGTTGTGGGATGGATTCATCTTGCCCGACGCTGCAGAGTTTACCTGATCTGTGATGCTTTTGCCGTTGTTGTAATTATCATAGATGATACAGTTGTAGAGCGAGAGCTGCGATGCAACTCCGGTTTTGGCATCCTGCCAGTGATAGATGCCGGTTCCGTTTGTCGCCATATTGTAGGCGATGGTATTGTTGTAGAACTTGGCACTCTCCAGGAAGATACCTCCGCCACGGCAGGTTCCGTTATAACAGCGGTTGTTTGCCACGACAAGGTTGTAGCCGGTGCCTTGAATCATATAGGCTCCGCCTCCATAACTTTCATCGCTGCTGGCAAAACTCAGGTTTCTCAGCAGATAACTGTTCGAAATCTTACTGTTTTCACCATCCATAGACAAACCGCCACCACGCACACGACTGCCATGGTTGAAGTTGTTGACGATGATGAGGTTTTCCAGTTCTACTCCTCGAAATACGCGCACACCGGCTCCTCCGTCACGGTTGGCACCAGGATAGTTGATGATATAACCGTGACGTACGGAGAAGCCATCCCATTTGGCATACTCATAATCCTTGTAGTTGATGTTGTCTATCAAATTTCCTTTATAGCGTACAGCATTACCGTCGGTACGTAAGGTGTTTCCATCACCCGATGGTGACCAGGTAGGAAGACAGACGTCTGGCTGATACAGTACGTAGTGGCGTTCTGTATTTCCACTGTTCATCAACTTTTTTGTAAAGTCATATTTAGAGCCATCTCCAGAATTGTTCTCCTGATACCACATTTCCTTATCTCCGTTTTTGAAGTATACAGGCGATTCCTTTCTAATCTGGAGAATGGTTTCATACTTGGTCTTTTTCAAAGTCTCGTATTCCTTACGTGCTGGCACGTATTGTGACAGCAGCGGATGGCGGTCGTCTTCTCCAGGATAGCCTTCGTATGGAAAACCGCCTATTACCTCCACCTTGTCTCTAATAACAAAGCCTTTGTAGTCTGTATAGATGCCTGCACCTACCCAAACTACTACCCGGTCTTTCTTGTCTGTGATATCCTTATTCAACTCTGCCGCTCTTTCCACAGCGTATTGCAAACCGCTGATGTAACGCTCCTCTCTGTTGTTGGCAATCTTGTTATAGGTGCCCCAGCCAGAGAGATACTGCTTGTTCTGGTTACCTGAACTTTCCCAGAATTTACCGTAAGAATCTGTCTCAGAACGATACTTGCCTTTAGCTTGACTATAATCCGTATTGTCAATAGTGGTGCTAAGCAGCGTATTGTCACTCTGCTTTACATAGAATTCGTTGCCCGTTCTACCCTTTGTGTTGTCACACATGGCGTTACCGATGATAGCCTTGTCCCAGCTGCTTCCGTCATATTCGGTACCCGATTCATTCAGAAGATTGAAATCCGGGTTGCCGTCCTGGTCGTCATTGTTGGCATCGCTGCTGCTATCATAATTCTGGTTGTATGAACGCACGTAGATAATCTTTCCTGCTTTTGGCAGGAGAGCTTCGTATGCTCCCAGGTCAGGAGCACCACCAAGGTTGCGGTCTTCGCCGGTGATGTCCTTGGTTGTTGCGTTGCTTGCTTGAGCGCTGTTGATGATGTCACTCGCCTGTGCTGAACTGGTCAATGGTCGGAAGGATGAATAGCCTCCGTAATATACATTGCCGCTCATCCGGGCACCCACTTCATTGGTTGGGTTGCTGAAGTTCGTGGCTCCTTCTTTGCCAAGCGTGTTGAAATTCTCTTCCAGGCTGTTGTTGCATTCCGAACCTTCCCATGCACCGTTGATGTACAGTTTATTTCCTACAGCATACGAGGTTGCCTTTACAAGGTCGTAATCTGGCGCCACTCCCTCATTGTTGATGATGCTCACGTGGTTGAGCGTGAGAGAGTTGTTGCTGCCTGGACTCTTGTTCAGATAGATGATGGAAGGCAGTCCTGATGGACTTGCATTGAGCGGATCCTTGCTAGTGTTGTTGTTGATGACGCAGTTTTCCAACTCCAATTTTACATTCACGGCATCCGGCATGGTTGCGATGGCGGCACCATCTGCCGCTGTGTTGTTCTCAAAGATGCAATTCTTCAGCTTCACGGTGGTTGCCTGGCTGCTCTGGTCCATGCTTCCTATCAGCATGCCGCCACCATAAGGCATGTAGGCTGTACCGGCAGCGTAGGCATGGGTAAAGGCATAGCCGTCGATGGTGATGTTGGCACCCGCTTCGATGCGGACCAGATGGTAGAGTCCCTCGTTGAGTTCTGAACCGCTGAGGTTTCCGTTCAGTTCAGAACGGTATTTGATAGGGTCGCGGTCTTCATCTTTCGGATTCGGATTTTCCGAATACTCCGGATAACCGCCATACACGGTAACAGGAAGTACGCAAGGTTGAATGTTAAAGGTGCATGACCTGGCGTCTGTTTCCTCGAACGTGTAGGCAATCTTCGGTTCGAAGATACCCTCGCGACCGCAGATTTCAAACTCCCAACCGCTGTTCTGCTCAATAGTGAAATCCTCTGGTGTAGTATTGCCGGCAGTGACTACCTTTACCTTGTCTCGATCCTTGATGTCGGCAAGATAACCGAGAATTTCATCTACAGATGATGAGGTATAGCTCTTTTCCCACGACTCTCCTGTTCCGTCCACCAGTTCTCGTGAACGGTCAAAGTAGATGCGCAGGCGTTTTTGGGTATCATTCTTTTCGAATACAAGGTCGTGGTTGTCAGCCATATAGGCTCCTGCTGACGGAACCGAACTGATAGCCTTTCCGCTCAGGTCTATTTTTGGCTGATACAGGTAGGAAGATGGCAGGAGGGCATAGCTGATGCCCACGTTGCGCAGTCGGGTTCCTTTCACGGTTTCCCAGTAATAGTTCACCGTCTTCATATCTGTAAGCACGCCACGTTTCTCGTCGAAGGCTTCCACCGTGTTGTAAGGTGCTTCTGTACCCATCTTGAAACCCTTGCCTGAGTAATACGTGTTGATGGAGATGGTTCCGCTCTGATAGGTGTTGGTCCATTTGGCTGCATTTACATCCGAGATGGCGTTGTTGTAGAACTGTACGGTCTTTTCTGATGGCTTGGCTGCATAAATCTGTGCCATGGATGCAGAGTTGCTGGTGCCAGACTTGTGCCGGAGCAGAGAATTGTTCCAGATGACATTGTTGGCAAGCAGACCCTTTTTCTTGATATACACACCACTCGTGTTGGATGACATCTCGTCAGCATCATCCTTAGTGTTGGTGGTATAGTTGTTGGCGATGGTGTTATTAATTACCAGTCCATGACCATCCAGATACACAGCACCATTTCGGGTACTGGTATTGTTACTGATTACAGAGGTGGCAAGAATCTGATAATAGGCTTTCTCTGAGTTATCAGCGTCACCATTCAGATATACACCCGCTCCCTGATAGGCAGAACAGTTGGTTACCATACTTCGGGTGATGAAGCCGGCTTCGTCTATATAGATACCTCCGCCTTGGTAAGCCGAGCAGTCGTATACCAGGTTACCTTCCGTCTGTCCGTTTTTGCAGTAGATGCCGCCGCCACGAGGCTTGATGCTTTCGCTTTCTTTCATGCCCGAGTTACAGAATCTCACGGTGCAGTAGCGCATTCGGGCTGATGGGTCGTTGATATAAACGCCAGCACCACAGCCTGGGGCGTATTTGTCTTCGTTCGTATCGTTATATTTACCTCCCTCAATGGTGAAGCCTTCCAGATATACTTCATCCGTAAAGGCTTCTTTTTCTGGCAGAGGAGCAAACCATACCACATGATAGGAATTGCTGTTCTGTATGTTCCAGGCTTCGTCTTTATTAATCCAGTTGGCATCGTCGCTTCCCGTGAATCCCGCACCTCTGATGATGGATTCCTTTTGCCATCCCCAAGGCTTTAAATTCTTGGCTTTCTTTATGCGGTCTGAACGACTTTTCTCATTTCCCTCAAAGGCACCATAAACGCTGATGCCATTCTTCATTAACAAGGATGTTGGGGCTGATGTATCATCGGCAAGGATTCGGTCTTTTACCACATAGGTTCCGGCTGCTACCCAAACTTCACCTTTCTCGTTTGGTGCCTTTTCTGCCAAATCGTTGATGGCTCCCTGAATATCGTTCGTGGCATTTTCCCATGATGAGCCGTCGCCTATTCCTACTTTCTGGGGCTTCACGTATCTGATGCGTCCCGCCTTCATTCGGGCATACTCGTAGGCACCAATGTCGATGGTGTTGGTCTGGTAACGTGTTCTACCCATGATGTCGGTAGAGGTAGTTTCCAGTTTTTCTGCAAAGTTTTTGTAGTATTCCAGTTTACCCTTGTTCAGAAGGGCAGAGGTTTCCTCAAAAGTGAAGGCGGTGCTGTATAATTGCTTCAGATTACTGCTGAACGAGAAGTCGTAACCCTGGGTTACGGCACTCTGCTTGAACCAAGGGGCTGGCTCTGTGCCGTGGTTCTCGTTGCTGATCCATACGTTTCCATTAGCATCGGTATTGGCTTGGGTATCGGTAACTTCTACTTCCGGAAAAGCACAGGAATAGAAGGCAGGACGGGTGTCTTGCTTGCTGAGTGCCGTGGAATGCCAGAGCACGGTGTTGTAAACCGCTCCGCCGCCATTGCTGCCTGATGCTCCGGCTGTGGTGAGGTCTACGGCTGATACGGTGTTGGCTATTACAGAGCAGTTGACGATTTTCGATGTGCTCGAAAGTCGGATACCGCCGTTTGTATTGTTGTTGATGTTGCAGTTGTAGACGGTGGCTGTTCCGTCTATCCACATGCCGCCACCTTCGTTCTCGCTGGTGCCTCGTTTGCCTGCTACATTATCAAAAAAGCTGCAGTAACTGATGGCAGACTGCGGGTTGGTGCAGGATTTATCTACATAGATGGCACCGCCGCGCATGCCGTAGTTGTTCGCAAAGTTACATTGCGAAATACGGAAGTGACGGCTGCTGGCATTGTTGTCGTTGCTGTTGTTCACCACGTAGATACCACCACCTCTTCCGTCTGAAGTAGAGTTGTCGCCCTTGGCATTACCTGCTGCGATGAGGAAACCGGAAACGATGGTTGGCTTGTTGCCGTCGTTGGTGTTGTCCTGTGTTACGCCCATCTGGAGGGTCAGCACATGCGTGGCATTGTCGGTGCGAGTGGAGTTCTCAGGGTAGATAATCAGCTGCTGGCTCGCCTTGTCGTTGGTGTTGATATCGCCCACCAGGGCCGTCTGATACTTCATCTGATATTTGTGTCTGCCCGTAGGTAGGTCGTTCTTGATGGTTTCTGTTCCTGCAAAACCTCCATACATGGCAACGCCCGAAGGGAGAACGAAACCTCCCTCCGGCGCCTTGTAGATGTGACCGGTAATATCCTCGTAGCCTTTCACCCAGATTTCGTCGCCTGCCTTGGCTCGGCTCAGCGCCTCTGTCAGGGTGATAGCGTTCTCCCATGATGAGCCGTCACCACTGTCTTTTGCCTCAGCCGTTACATGATAGGTCTTGCTGCCCTGTGCGAACAGGGAGCTGACACTGCTCAGGAGGATGAGGAGTGCTATGATTTTCCTGTATGTCGTATGTTGTATTCTCATGCTGAAAAGAGTTTTATATGTCGAATTTGTTGATCGTGATATTTGGCTCCTCACCGAGTTTGCTGCCCGATATTCTTGCATTAATCTTGTACCAGCGGGCTGGGATAAAGCCATCTTTCAGATTGCTCATGTCAAATGTCACGTTGTATGTCTTGTTCTCTGCCGTCCCTTCTTTCTTTGTATCAAGCTGGAAGGTGATGTGAGGAGGATTGGTTCCGTCTGGGAAGGTATAATGATATACCCGTCCGTTGCGCTTGCTGATTTCAGAGGTGTTCACAAAGGTTGTGTGGCCGCTTACCGAAGTCTTGGAAGTTACTTCCTGATTGTAAAGGGTAGGGAAGAGTCTTCCGCATCCTGCGCCAGATATCGTTGTTCCCTTCGGTTCACCGTGATAAGTAAACTGGCTTACTTTCACGTTTGTATATTTCAGCTTTCCATCTTCTTTCTCGTAGGCTCCCTTGGCATCCCATTGGATGTCAATCTTGGCAGCCAGTCTGCCCAGTACCATGCGCCAGTATTGTTTGGTGTTGATATTGGCATTGATGTTCTGTTCTACTTTTATTTCGCGCTCATCGGTAAGAATTTGCGTTTTTGGGTCCAGCTTGAGTGCATATCCTGTGGCTACGCTGATAAACTTGGCTATGTCTACGGCTCCGTCTTTATGAGCATAGTCGTTGCTAATCTGTAAGTTGTAGATATGCTCGTTGCCGTTTGTGCCGTCTTCTGTTATCTTGTTCAGTTCCCCCTCCAGATCCAGTCCTTCTCCGTTACTATAGGTAACCCCATAAACGCAACAGGTGCCTAGCGGCAGATACATCGTATAGGTGCGAAAGCCGTTGGCATCAGGTCCTGAGAGGGTTGAGGTGGAATGGGTGACGAGTTTTCCCCGGTCGAATTCTTCCTTGGTATAGGTATCGTAATATACCATTTTCTGGGGTGCGGCATCGTGTATTTCGTCGCCTTGGGTCTTTTCCTTATAGGCAACGATGATGGTGAGCCGGTCCCAGTCCACCTTGTCGTTGGTGTCTGCTCCAGGATCTCCAACGCGTGTGTTTGTCTTATCATCTGGCACAGAGAGGGTGAGCGAGATAGGTGCCAACGTGTCCATCGGTCTTACCTCGTTCTTTTCGCTTTCGCTGCATCCTGCCAGCATGATAAGCGATAGTATCGCAAATATGTATTTCGTAATATGATTCATGTATCAATTCTTAATAGCCGTTGAATTTTTCACTCTTCGTTCTTCACTCTTCACTTAAATGTCAATATCGTGGCTTCCGCCTGGTTTCCAGTCGAGTTTCACGCTCACTCCTACGGATGCATTGGTAACAACCAGCGAACCGTCGGCTTTGAGTTTTGCCTTAATCAGCTTCAGTCTTCCGGCTTTCAGCGGCTCGTTCAGCGTGAGAATGGTTTCTGTATATTTGCCGTTTACCTTGGCTATGATGTGGTAGCGCCATTCTGCCTTGCTGGATGGGAAACTTACGGCATAGAGCGCATCGTGAGTCTGGGCTGAGGCTGTTGAGGCTTCGTTGATTCGCTTGGCTCTCACGATGGTGTTTCGGGATGTTGAGTAAATACTGTCGTTTACGAGAAAGTGGGTTGCCATTCCTTCTACGAATCCCCAGAGCTCGGCAGGTTTCACTTCTTGCTGGTTGATGACTACCGCTGCGGCACAGTTTGCCATATAGAGGGTGGTCTGCAAATCGTGGTCGAAATCCGTCTCGTTGATGGTGAGCCGGGAAGTGAACAGACCGATGTTGTGACTGTCGATGGTATCCTTCTGTTCCTGTTCCAAGGCGAGAGCCTTGCAGTCATTTGCTCCTGTAATCTTCACGTTTCTGGCGTTTCCGGTATTGGCGAGCGACAGGTTCTGGTAGTTGTTGCGAGGCAGATAGATGGTGTAGGATACCGAGTTGGCATTCATGATGTTAGCTTCGTGTCGGTAGAGGTCCTTTCCGATAAAGAAAGACAAATCATTGTCAAGGGCATGGTCGGTGAAGACTGTGCCGAGTTCCTGTTTCAGTCTGTTGGCGATGTTCTGCTCCTCGGTGGTGTTGAGGTCAATGTCTATGAGGGTATGAATCTGTGTATGGAGTACCAGATTATACTTGATTTTATAGTCTTTGCCACACTTGCTCATGTCTTCATCGATGCATGAAGACAAACCGAAAGCGATGCTCAAAGTCATCAGAGCTATCAGAAATATTCTATATGATTCTTTCTTTCTCATTTTCCGTCCTTTATTAGGATTATAAACAGCGAAATCTACCCTACTGAGCTTTCGTAACTAGCGAAAGCTCAGTAAGGTAGAATGATTAAATATCTACATCAAATGTAATACCAGACTTCCAGTCAAGATCTACTGCGAGACCTACGTTGATGCCTGATGTTCTGAGGTCAGGAATACAGTTGTATGCGCTCTTTAAATCTTTGATCTTAAAGTTGGCAGTTGTTACATAGTCCTGAACGAATACGCGATTCACACTATTAGGATTTGTAAGTCCTGTTTGCTTTGGATCTAACTGACCTACAAGATAGAACTTCGCACCTTTCAGAATGATACCATCATTGCCGTAGAAGGCCTTGTCTGAGTTGTTCTCTAACTCGAGTGTTACATATACTGGGCTTTGTGCATCAGACTTCTTATTGTCAAAGACAAGCGTATAGTTTGCGTTTGATGCAGAAGCTTCGTGTTTGGCAACCATAGAACCATTCATCTCCTTGTCATAGATGGTGTTAGCGAATGTCTCTGCAGTTGCTGGCTCATACTTCCAATCTACCGAAGATGGCTGACCGCCAATCAAGATACCGGTTACTTTAAACCCATCTGTTGGAACCGAAATCTGCTGGTTTTCGTCGAAACTTCCAGCTTGCTTAGCGTTATCTTCAAGAGTTGCTGCATTACATCTTACTGTTGATTTCAATACAGCCACGCTGTACTGTACAGGGGCTTTCAAACCTACAGTTTTTGTTAAATTTGTAACGGCACTTTCTGTGAAGCTTGTTTTTCCACTCCATCCTGTTTCTGTATTTTGTGTCCAATCTGTATATGAAGGGAAATCGTTAAAATTGGACATGTCTTTATCAGAAACCATAGTTGTTGTATTTACAAAATACGACAGTTCTGCTGGATAACAAATCTTTTGGTAATTGATAGAGTTACCAGAACCGATGGTTACGTTATTAGGAGCATTGTAAGCAAATTTACTCTCTCCTGCAATCCAACTTAAGGAAGCAACACCATCAGGCAGGTTGAACTTTCCAGGGAAGTTGATACTTTCGATAGCTCCTAAAGCAGCAACGCATTTATCGTAAATCTCTTTCGTTAATTTTCTTTCTGCAGGGATGGTTGGTTCTCCAGTCTCACCCACCAATGCAGTTTTGAGGTTTTTGATAAATTCCACGACAGATGTTTTCGAGCCTGCTTTTAGTTTTGTGAACTCGTTGTAACGCGCAGCTAAAAATTTCTTCTCGTTTTCTGTTAACCAAGTTGGGAGGGTTGTTTCGTTACCAATTGTTGCCCAGGTATAATCTTTTCCATCTGTAACCTTAGCTTTGGCAATATCATTCAATGCATTGATGATTTTACCAGCTTCAGTATCTGTTGTAAAGTTTGCTGTGCTATTGATAGGAGTTAACTCATGAGATATGTTTGCAAGAACTTTCTCGGTTGTTTTTGTTCCTACATTAGTAATCTTACCTGCCTGGAAGTCTGTGTCTCCACTCTTCCTAGTAGCTCTACCATAGAAAAGCATGTGGCTAGTTCCTACAGGAATTTCAATGTCACGATAAAGCTTGCGATTTTCCTCCTGAGCGTATGCATTGGCGTCTGTGCCGATTTCGATGATGCTTGTAGCCTTTGTGTTTCCGGCTGTTGAAGGATTACCGTTGAAAGTCAGCAAGACGATGTCTGAAATACCACGGAAATGGTTATTCTGCTGAGTCATGTCATCTGTCATACGTGTCACCTTCTTCGCCTGGTTTGTCGAAGAGTTACCGCCATAAGGAATGTTAATGGCGAACTGGGTCTTTACAACCTGTCCTGTCGCACCGGAACCACCTGTTGGCTCAATTGAATCTGAAGAGCAGGAAACCATTCCTGCTGCACTTGCAAGAAGCATCGCACTTGCAAAGCTAAAAAATCTGAACTTCTTCATAGTCTAGTTATATTTTATTTGTTTTTATTTGTTTTCTCTGTCTGCCCGATGTTGTAAACCAGCGATACTGCCACCTTGGTCGGCATTACGAAAGTTTTCGTCTTCTTCTCAATGGCGGTGGCGCATCTGCCATAACAGTTGTATTGGGTATAGCGTGTGATTCCCACTCCCAAACCTATAGCCGCTTCCAGATTCCAACGGTTTTCCTTGTCGAGCGCCCAGTCGTAACCATATACTACGCCCAGGGCTCCCAAGTCGCCTTGGAACCTATGCTTCTTGAGTTTCGGGAAAAGCCCAAAAGGGAAGTGTACACCACCCGCATTGTAATGTGAGTAGAGTAAATTGGCTCCAAAGAAGTGCCCCAGGAACGGGCTGTCGAGCCAATATCGCATCTCTGTTTGTACGGCAATGTGCTTCAGTTTCTTGTTCTTGCGAAAAGTAAATGGGTTCCAACCTGTGGATAGATCTAGCGACCAGTGGTCTGATAACCTCTTTTCCACTCCGATGTTTGGTGTTGTGGTAGCCCAGTATGCTAAGTTCGTTTTCAAGCGCCAGTCTTGTGCTGATGCTGAAGTAATGAATAATGCTGAAACAAGAAGGAGCAACATGCGCTTTCCTTTGTCTGTCTTCATTCGCTTCTGTATTGTTTTGTTGATAGAAAAGTGTCTATTTTGTTGTTTACTATTTCTATTTTTTGTTATTAATCTAATTATACTTTCTGCCACAAATATAGCGAAAAATGAGCAAAAGGACTTTCAAAATCAGAAAAAACTGCCTTTATTTAAGGTTCATTAACTACAAATTTATAAATCCACCCATTTTTGCCCCCCAGCCCGTCCGAGAACGGCCGTTTTGGGGTGTATCATAGAGGGCAGAACCGCTA
>ENA-OUOU01000533-OUOU01000533.1-human-gut-metagenome-genome-assembly--contig:-NODE-533-length-23205-cov-3.846263_pt1 | contig 23205 bp, 20 predicted proteins | sample MGYA00237936_ERZ548765 | MGnify/ENA primary metagenome ERZ548765 (study PRJEB26490, sample SAMN05356889) | human gut metagenome | biome: terrestrial biome; feature: human-associated habitat; material...
GTCCAGGTGGCCACGGCGGCGGTGTTGCCGGTGACGACATTGCCGTCCTGATCGATCAGCTTGCCCGCAACGGCGTCACCGCACTTGGCGGCCAGCACATTGTTCAGTGCCTCGTGTGCGCCGTTGCCGACGGCGAAGTAGTAATCGCCCGCATCGAGGATGTAGCCCTTCGCGCCGTTGGCGTCATAGGATGCGAGGAAGTAACCGGGCACATCGACCGTGACAGTCTCGGATGCACCTGCGGCCACGTCGATCTTGTCATAGCCCAGCAGCTGGATTGAGGACTTTTCGACGTTGTTCTGCTTGTCGTAGTCGGTGTAGGGGGACTGTCCGTACAGCTCCACCGTAGCCTTGCCGTCCATATCGCCGGTATTGCTCACCGTGACGGTTGCCGTAAAGGTGTCGGTGTCGCTGTTGTAGTCCAGTTTGTCAAGGTTGTACTCATAGTTCGTGTAGGACAGACCGTAGCCGAAGGGGAAGCAGACCTCCTCGGCGTAGTTCCAGCCGTCGGTCGAGGCTTTGGTGCCAACCGTGGAATCGGCGTTGCCCTGACCGAGGATGGTGTCCTCGTAGCGGGTCTCGTAGTAGCGGTAGCCGACGTAGATGCCCTCGTTATAGCTGACAAAGCTGTCGCCTGCCGCGCGAGGCGTTTTGCTGCCGTAGTTGTAGGCGTGCAGACCGAAGTTCTCGGCACTGGGCGCGGACAGGGAGTTGGCGGCAAAGGTGGCGGTGGTGTGACCGGAGGGGTTGACCTCACCGGTCACAACGCGGATGGCGCCGGGCATACCGTAGAAGCCGGGGTTGCCGACCCACAGCACAGCGTCAACATTGTACTCGTCCAGCCAGTCCATCTCCATCGCAAAGACGGAGTTCAGCAGGACGACGGTTTTCTTGAATTTGCCGGAGTCCTTGATTTTCTGGAAGATTGCCTTCTCGTTGTCGTCCAGCTCCAGCATACGCTTGCCCTTGTCGTTGACCATCGCAAGGTCGTTGCCCTCGGTGGCAAAGCGGGACAGCGTAACAAACGCGACATCGCCGTAGGATGCAAACGAGTCGGTGACGCTGCCGGTGAACAGCGCCGGGTCATATTCTCCCACGCTGGAAACGCTTCTTTCTTTCGGCGCTTCGGCGGAAGCGTAGGCGTCCAGCACGGTTTGGTTCACGTTGAAGCCGGCATCCTGCAGGGCGTCAACGGGGGTTTTCTGGTAATCCGGGTTTGTGGAGGAACCGCCTGCGGTGCTGCGGAACACCGGGTCGATGCTGCCGCGGCCAAAGACCGTGACGTTGCGCTCAGACTCGGAAAGCGGCAGGGCATTGTTGCGGTTGTAGAGCAGCACGCTGCCCTCTTCTTCTTCCTGCTCACAGAACTGATAAGCGGCTTCGATGTACTTTGCGTAGCTTGCGTCAGACAGGATGCCGTCAGCGGAGAACTCCGTGCCGCCGTAAGAGGCGTCAGAGCCTTCGATGCCGAGTGCATGGTTGACTTCGCCTTCCTGCTGGAACGCAATAGTCGTTCCGGTCAGGACAAGGTTGGCCACCAGCACAGCCGCGCCGGACAAGCCCAGCCAACGGCGGGACTTGCTTGAGGTTTCCTTTTGTGCCATAGGTTTTTCTCCTTCCTAAACTGTCACAGATGAATGATACGATGCGCTTGCTGCCAAGGACTGCGCACTTCCCTTTTGCAGAAACCTTTCATATCTTTTTCACAAAACCATCATAAAGGGAAGCGTTGACCGGGTCAATGCAGTTGGCGTAAACGTCAAAAAACACGGCACAAATGACAAAAAGCAAAGCGACCGCCTTTCGGCAGTCGCTTTTGGGTTATGCAGATTGTTTTTGGCTTTTCCCGCAGGGAAAGGTGATCACCAGGTAAAAAATCGAGTCCTCCACAAAGCAGTCTGCCGTGCCGCCGTACAACTCAGCAATGCTTTTGATGCTTTTTATGCCGTAGCCATGCCCCTCGGTATCCTGCTTGGTTGTGACAATAGCGCCGTCCCGCAGTGTCGGCGGCGCGGGGGTGTAGTTCTGCACGCGGATGACAGCCATGTCACGGCAGCGGCTGATGTCCAGTGTGATGACCCGCTTAGACGCATCGTTTACCTGCGTCAGACACTCAATGGCATTGTCCAGCGCATTGCCCAGCAGGGAGTAAATATGGTAGTGCTTCATATCCTCCAGACAGCTGCCGTCTGCCGAACAGACCAGCTGAATATCTGCCTGCCCGCAAAGTACCGACTTTTGGGTCAGTGTGATGTCCAGTGCCTTATTCCCGGTGAAATAGCGCAGGTTCAGGTTGTCCATCTCTTCTTCCAGACGGGCGCGCTCCTCATCTGTGGCGCGGGAATACTGCTGTTTCAGGTCATGGTAGCGGATGTTGATTTTTTCCATGTCTTTTTTTGCCTGCTCATACTGCTGCTTGTCACATTCCAGCAGCTGCGCCAGCGTTTCATTCTCGTGTTCCAGACTCTTGATGCTGCAATTTGAAAATTCCAGCGCCAGAATCGTGATGGCAAACAGGATGCAGAACGCATTCAGCGCCAGATAGGCGGTCAGGTAGGACTCTGCGCTGCTGTCCAGGACATCCTCCAGCACAACACTCAGGTAGACCGCGGCAATCAGGAAAAAGCCGGAGTACAGCACGGTCTTGACATTGTCAAACAGCAGGCGCCCGCGCCGGATGCGCCGGGTGAGCAGCCGGTAGATGACCAGACAGACCACAAGGGTACTGAAAAGCAGAATGACAAACTGGACGAGCCTGTCCGTGCGCCCATGCTGAAGCAGCCAAGCAATGGGCATATAGGCCACCTTACTGGCAATGTGCTGCACCGCGTAGGCACAGGTTGTATAAAACAGGGCGTGCAGCGGGCTGCAGTCAAAGCTGAACCATATCAGACCAAACAGCAGCGTCGTATACAGCAGCAATCTTGCCCAAAGCGGCAGGAATGCCAGGGTGTCCGTCAGCGCGAGAAAGACCCATACACCCGCCGCCAGCCGCGGAACGAAGCAGCTGCGGCGCTGCCCCCACGGGACAAACAGGCAGGCGCATAGAATCATACCCAGCTGGATTTGCTGGTTCAGTATCCAATTTATGACCGGCACGGGTCTTCCCACTCCTTTTTTGCCATATATCGAGAGAATGCTTCGGTGAAGGCGTCCTTGTAGGTGCGCCCGATGGGCAGTGCCGCCCCGCCGATATAGACATTCATACGGCTTACCGCCGTGATACAGCGCAGGTTCACAAGATAACTGGCGCTGCATCGCACAAAGCCGTAGGGCGTCAGCTGCGCCGCGATTTCCTGCATCGAACCGCGGTTTTTGATGATCTCAGCCTTACCGTCCCCGCCGCACAGGTTGTACAGCAGGTCGTGCTGGCGCACCTCCACATAGGCGATTTTCGCTGCATCCAGCAGCCGCGTCACGGTGCCGTCCTTGACGACAATGTGCGGCGGCGCAGTCTTTTGACCGGCGCGCTTTTGCAGCGCCTTCAGCGCCCGCGTCAGATACATATGGAAGGAGTACCACTGTATCGGCTTTACAATAAAGCCCAGCGCGCCGACACTGTACCCGTTCAGCGCGAATTGCTGCAAATTCGTGCAAAAAATGAGGATGACATCTTGATCTGTCTCCCGGATTTTTTCGGCCAGTTCCATGCCGGACATCTGCGGCATATCAATGTCCAGATATAAAATGTCAAAATCACGGTCTTGCGCCGCCAGATAGACTGCCGCACAGTCGAACTCCTGTACGTTCAGTTCTGTGCCGTTCTCCGCGCCAAACCGCGCCAGTGCCTGTTTCAGTTGGTCTCTTTCTTGTTTTTCATCGTCCACAATGCCGATTCGGATCACCGTGCGTTCCTCCCTCCGCGCAAGGTTCTATACAAGTATAGATATACCCCCGAACGCAGCCGCGTCAACCTTTTACGAGCGAATCGTCCAATTTTTCCAAGATATTTTCGGAATGCTGCGTGCTGCGCATGGAAGATTCTTGACCACCGTTTGACCACTACGGTGGCAAAATAACAGCACAGCCCCCGCCAGAAACTCATAGAGCTTGGCGGGGGCTGTACTATTTTAATCAGCCAATAGTTAAATCAGGCCCATCAGGCTGGGCAGGCCCAGAGACAAAGCCGGGATGTAGGTGACGGCCAGCAGGGCGGCAACCAGTGCCACAAAGTAGGGGATCAGCTTGGACGTGACCTGCTCGATGGAGACATGACCGATGCCGCAGCCGACGAACAGAACCGAGCCGACCGGCGGGGTGATGTTGCCCAGGCACATATTGAAGATCAGCATAACGCCGAACTGGATCTCCGTCATGCCGAAGTTCATGGCGATGGGCAGGAAGATCGGGGTGAAGATCAGGATGGCCGGGGTGATGTCCATGAACATGCCAATGACCAGCAGGATGATGTTCATGAGCAGGAAGATGATGTACTTGTTGTCAGTCAGGCTCATCAGGCCGTTGGAGATGGCTGCCGGGATGCCGGAGTAGGCCATAACGAAGGACATGGCAGAGGAGGCAGAAATCAGGAACAGGATGATGCCGGACGTTTTGGCGGAGTTGAGCAGGATGCCAAGGAAGCCTTTGAAGTCGATGCTCTTATAGATGATGGAAAGAATCAGGCAGTAGAGAACCGCGACACCTGCGCCCTCAGTGGCGGTGAAGATACCGGAGACGATGCCGCCGATGACAATGACGATCAGCAGCAGAGACGGCGCGGCGTCCCAGACGGTCTTGGCAATGCTCTGGCTGTGGTCAATGCCGGTGGCTTTCATGCCAGCCTTTTTTGCGCCGATGAACGCAACGACCATGCAGCACAGGCCCATCAGGATGCCGGGAATGTAACCGGCCATGAACAGCGTGGAGATGGAGACACCGCCCGCGACGGTGGAGTAGACAATGAAGGCAGACGTCGGGGGAATCAGCAGGCCGGTGGGGGCGGAGGCAATGTTGGCGGCGGCGGAGTAGGCGGGGTCGTAGCCGTTTTCTTCCTCAATGGGGCTGATGCAGCCGCCCATGGCGGATGCGGCAGCAACGGAGGAGCCGGACAGCGCGCCGAACAGCATGTTGCCCAGGATGTTGGCCTGCGCCATGGAGCCGGGGATCTTGCCGACGAACAGCTGGGCGAAGTTGACCAGGCGCTTGGCAATACCGCCGTTGTTCATGATGTTGCCGGCCAGAATGAACAGAGGCACAGCAAGCAGCGAGAAGCTCTCCACGCCGGAGTTCATCTTCTGCATCGTGATAAAGGTGATCTGGTCCCAGGACAGGGTGGACATGGCGGTCACGATAGACGACGCCACAATGCTGATGGAGATAGGCACGCCGAGGAACAGCAGCACGCCGAACACGGCGAACAGGATAACGGTGGTCATGGTGATACTCATTTGTCTGCACCCTCCTTGGATTCTACTTTTTCGCCGGTGATGTCCTCATAGATGTTGATGATCTGCGCCAGGACGATGAACACGCCGGAAATCGGGGCGATGGAGTAAACCAGGCTGCGGGGAATACCCAGCAGGGCCGAGAACTCGCGGCTGGCAGAGACAGCCAGCTTAAAGCCGCCGATAGTGAATACGAAGATGGCCATCAGCAGAATCAGACCATCGATGACCACCAGCAGGGCGGTGTGCGCCTTGCCGGTAAATTTGTCGCGGATGAGGGTCAGGGACATGTGCTCCCGGGTGGAGAAGGCGTAGGCCGCGCCGATGAAGCCGGTCCAGATCAGGCTGTAGCGGACAAGCTCCTCGGTGAAAGCCACGGGGCTGTTGAGGATATAGCGGGAGAAAACCTGAATCAGAACCAGCACCGTCATAAAGGTAAGCAGTACGGCGCAGGCAATGCTCAAAATTTTGTCCATCCAGAATTTGATGGCAGCAAAGGTGTTTTTCATCACTTACTCCTCCCCTCTTGCAGCTTCCACAGTGTCCAGCAGCGTCTTGACGCCGGGATACTGCTCCTCATAAGCTTCGATCATCGGCTGGGTAGCGTCGCGGAACGCCTGCTTGTCCACATCGTAGACGAAGGTCACGCCCATGGTTTCCTGCGCTTCCTTGACGGCTTCCTCCACGGCGGTGTCCCACATAACCTTGTGGGCGTCGGTGGAATCGTGGGCAGCTTCCAGAAGGATCTGCTGATCCTCGGGGCTGATGGTCTCCCAGACCTTCTCACTCATGATGAGGACGTCGGGGATCATGGCGTGCTGGTCCACCGAGTAGACCTTGCAGACCTCGCCGTGCTTGCCGGTGGTCAGGGCGGTCTCGTTGTTCTCGGTGCCGTCAATGATGCCGGTCTGCAGCGAGGTGTAAACGTCGCCGTAGGACATGGCGACGGGAATGCCGCCCAGATAGCTCATCATGTCGGTCTGGCTCTTCATATCCTGCACGCGGATCTTCAGGCCCTTCAGGTCGGCGGGCGTGCGGATGGCGCGGTCCTTCGTGTAGAAGGAGCGTGCGCCGGAGGTGTAATAGGTCAGCGTGACAAAGCCGTCGTCACCGGTGGAGAGGAAGAAGTCCTGCATCTCCTGCGAGTCCATGACATGGTAGAAGTCATCGGTATCGTTGAAGATATAGGGCAGGCCGAAGGTGTTGAAGGCATCGTTGTAGGTAGCCAGACCGGGTGCAGAAACCTTGGTCATGGCGATAACGCCGGCCTGCAGCTGCTCAAGGTTCTCGTTTTCGCTGCCGAGCTGGCCGTTGGGGAAGATCTTGACCTGGATGCGGCCATCGGTCTTTTCCGCAACCTCGTCCGCGAACTGGGTCATGGCGATGTGGACAGTGTGGGTCTCGGACAGGCCGTGGGCCAGAGTCAGCACCAGCGGGTTCTCGGCGCTGTAGCCGGTGGAGTCGGCGGTGGTGCCGGACGCGCCGCAGCCGGTCATAACACCCAGACTGAGCGCAGCCGCAGCAGCCAATGCTGCGAATTTTTTGAACATGGTATTTCTCCTTCTTGTATGGATGCCGTTTTCCCCTTGGCCCCCTCTGAGAGGGGGCTGCCGCCGCAGCGGCTGGGGGAGAGAACCGTGCCATTACCCGAAATATTTCGGGCTGCGGCAAGGTTCAACCCCTCCGCCCCTACGGGGCACCTCCCCTGCCAGGGGAGGCAAGAAGCCGGGTTACATCCCGATCAAATCAAACTGTTCGAACGAGACAAGTACCTCGTGATCCTTCTTGGGGTTGGGGTACTTGATCTGGACGCTCTTGAGGCGCTGGCTGTAGTACCAGCCGCTCTCGGCCTCCTCAAACTTGCGGCGGTGCAGGAAGTGCGGCAGCTCTTTGCCGTCCACCTGCACATAGAACGGGGACTTCTCGCGGTGGATCATATCGAGGTACATGCTCTCGACGGCGGTCTCGTAGCTGCCCTCATTCGTGAAGGTCACGACGGTCTTGACGCCGGCCTTGACGGCGATCTTCGTCTTGAGATACGCGCCCTTGCGGTAATCGTTCGTGTGGCCGTCATCCTCGTACAGCGTGAACTCGGAATCCACATCGGGGACCATCAGGATGTCCAGCGCGGTGGTCTTTTCGGTCATCAGGTTGTGCAGCTTGTTGCCGCTCATCGGGAGAATGGCACCGCTGCGCACAAACAACGGGATGCTGGCAATATCAACCGGCACCTCAATCGTCTGGCCGGGGGCGTATTCCTCGCGGGTGTAGAAGTCGTAGAACCGCTCGTTTTCGTTCTCGGTCACGGGCAGGTAGACCGGGCGGACGGTCTGGCCCTTTTCAACGACGTTCGCAACCAGCAGAGAATCACCGAACATGAAGTCCACGCCCTCATCGTAGGTGGCCGGGTCGTTCTGAAAAACGCTGAACGTCGGCTGCCAGATGGGCAGGCCGTTCTCATGCGCGCGCTCCATCAGGGAATACAGCGTCGGGCTGAGCTTATAGCGGAAGTCAATCGCGTCCTTGATGTACTGCTTTTTGTCGCTGTACATCCACGGCTCGGTGACGGTGTTGTCGGTGTTCGTGGAGTGGATGGAGAAGCGCGGCTGGAAGATGCCGTTCTGCACCCAGCGCACGAACAGTTCGCCCTCCGGCGCGGGGCCGAAGAAGCCGCCGATGTCGCAGCCGTGGTTGGACACGCCGCAGAGCGCCATGCCCAGAATCGTGGCGATGTTGTATTTCAGGGTATCCCAGTGGGTCAGGTTGTCACCGGCCCAGACCTGCGCATAGCGCTGGATGCCCGCATGACCGGAACGGCAGACCGAGAACGGGCGGCAGTCGGGGTCATACTCCTCGATGGCCTCGTTGGACAGCTGGCACATCAGGTTGCTCATGACCGGCTTCATCGTGCCAATCGTGCTGCCCTTGCCCTCAAAGTAAACCTTTGCGTCCTTGTCAACGAGGGAGTCATACTCGCAGTTGTCGTTCCAGATGGAACGGCAGCCGTATTTCAGCAGCGCGTCCTTGATGTACTGCTTCCAGTGCAGACGGGTGGATTCCTTCGTGTAGTCCACAAACAGGCCGGGGCCGCCCCACCAGGTACCGACAGCCAGACCGTCAAGACCTGCATTGTCGTCGGAGGCGGGCAGGAACATGCCCTTCTCCTTCATCTCGTTCAGCAGCGGATGGACGAGCAGCATACCGGGCTTGATGTTGGGCGAGACGACGATGCCGCGCTTTTCCATCTGGGCGAACCAGTCTGCCGGGTCCTTGAAGCGCTTGTGGTTCCATGTGAAGGTGCAGCGCTTGATGCCCTCGGCGGTCTCAACGGCGCAGTAGCCGCTGGACAGCTGGAAGCCGTCGGCAGGGATGCCTTCCTCGCGGGTCGTATCGATGAAGTCCAGCACGGCATCGTCGCTGTTCTCGGGCAGCTCGGGGTAGTACATCGAGCTGCCGAGGTAGCCCAGCGCGGCCTTCGGCAGCATGACGCTCTTGCCGGTCAGGTCGGTATAGCGCTCGATGATCTCGCGGATGGACGGGCCTGCGATCAAAAACAGGTCAATGTCGCCCGCGTCGGTGCGGTAGGTGGAATAGCGGTGCCAATAGTTGCGCTTTTCGCGCCCCATATTGAAATCGCACTCGGCGGTGTTGTGGTAAAAGTAGCCGACCGCCTGCTTGGTGCTGCGGCTCAGGCGGATGTAAAACGGGATGTGTTTGTACAGCGAATCGGTTTCCTTGGCATTGTAGCCCATGGCGTCGCCAGGCGCCATATTCATGTACTTTTCTGCCTTGTTGATCTCGCCGGATTTCTCGCCGAAGCCGTAGAAGCAGTCGTCTGCCTCGATCTGGCTGGCGTGGATGCGGCGGTGGTTGCTGTCCTCGCGGTAGGCCAGGTCGGGAATGTCGGCGTGCAGCAGGCTGCCGTCCTTATCATAGACCATGATGCGGAACGGTGCCTTCTCGATGACGACCTTGAGACGCGCCCCCTGGATGACGGCCTGCCTGTCGCCGTCGGTCAGGGCTGCGGCGGCGGACTGGACGCGCTTGCGGCAGTCCTTCATCAGCTCGTCGGTGCGGGACTCCCATGCGGTCATGGTCAGGCTGTAGGAGGCTTCATCCCAGTCGCCGTCAAAGCCCGCGCGGATGCGCAGTATATCGTCGGTCAGGAACCAGATGCGCAGCTCTACAGCGTTGGTGGCTACGGAATAATAGCTTCCGCAGTCCTTGACAGCGCCGCCGGTGTAGCACACTTTCATAGGTTTTCTCCTTTCTATTTTGCGTATAATTGAATGGTGGAACTTGTTATTTGGCAGACAATGTGCATATTGTACAAAATTGCATAATATGTTTTGTTTAATCTGCGCATTGTGCCCTTCTTCGCCTTTATAATAACAAATCCTTCACAAAATTTCTGCCGTATTTGTAATGCAAATGTCGCAAAATGTGATATAATCGTGGTAAAGACAAAATTTTACAGGAGGAGTCGCTCATGATCCTGCAAAAAATGCCGCATTACGTGGATTCCATTCTGACGCAGGAGGATGCCAGTGCCGCCCTGCAGGACGGTCAGGTTGTCGTGGGCCTGTATACAAACCGGGAGAATATCCAGTCGGTGGTCCACTCCCACCCGTATTATGAGATGATACTGCCGGTGGCGGGCAGCAGCGTGCGCTACTCCGTCGACGGCAGTGTCTACGATTTGCACCTGGGGGAGCTGATACTGTTTCCGGGCGAGATGTACCACTCCGGCAAGTTCAACATCACGGACACGACCTCGGAGCGGCTCGTCGTGCAGATAGCTCCCGGCATCTGGGAGCGTGCCTGGGCGCAAAGCGGCCTGCCGCGGCATGTCTGGTCGGGGGATCCTGTCATTCTGGACACTGACGCCGTCACGCAGTGGGACTTCCGCGGCCTGCTGGAGCGGATGGCCCAGACCGTGTATCTCGATGAAAAAATACGCGATACCGTGCAATGCTGCGAGGTCACGGAGCTGATTTTGCTGATCAGCCAAGTTGTGACCCGGCGGCACAATGCCCCGCCGCCCTCGGCCACCAGTCTGCTCGTCGCCAAGGCGGTTGCTTACCTTCAGGCCAACTACACCGACCCGCATCTGACCGTGGCCCAGCTGGCAAAGTACACCTATACCAGCCGGGAGCACCTGTCCCGCGTGTTCAAAGAGTACACGCTGGAAAGTATACACGGGTATCTGACCAACCTGCGTATGCAGCACTGCCGCAACGAGCTCGCCGACGGCACCGGCGTACTGGACGCCTGCACCGCCAGCGGTTTTGCAAATTACAGCAGCTTTTTAAAGAGCTTCCGCGCACTGTACGGCATCACCCCCGCCGAGTACCGCGCCCAACTAAGGCAGAGCCGCAGAACGCCATAAAGAAAACCACACATTGCGGCGTGCATGCTTTTTCAGGTAGATAAGCTGCGCTTCACAAAAATACCGCCGGGGAGCCTTCCCAAAAACGGGAAGGCTCCCCGGCGGTATTTGTTTATAGGTGGTTCTTATGCACGGCAGCTTCCTGTCCGCATCAAAGGTATTTCCGCAGGGTCGGCACAAGAACGCTCATATTGATCGGCTTTGCGATATGGTCGTTCATCCCGGCGTCCAGCGCCACCTGTTTATCTTCGGAAAATGCATTTGCCGTCATGGCGACGATGGGGATATTTGCTTTTTGAGGATCGTCCATTCTCCGAATCTTTTTTGTCGCATCGTAGCCGTTCATCACGGGCATCTGGACGTCCATAAGGATCAGCTGATACGTTCCGTTCGCAGCTTTTTCCAGCATATCCACGCATTCCACACCGTCTTTCGCGCGGTCTACCGTACAGCCTTCTTCCTGCAGCAGCTCGACGGCGATCTCCGCATTGAGGTCGTTGTCCTCGGTCAGCAGGATCCTTGTACCGCACAGGCACTTTTGATTCGAAGGGTTTGTTTCTCGTTTCGCCTGTGTTTCATCCTCGGACGCAATGCGGCAGGGAATGGTCACGGTAAAGGTGGAGCCAACACCGATCTTGCTCTCCACTTCCACGGTGCCGCCCATCAGCCCGACCAGCTTTTTCACGATGCCCATCCCGATGCCGCTGCCTTCCACCTTGCTGACGGTGGACGTGCGTTCCCGTTCAAACGGTTCAAAGATATGCTTCTGGAACTCCTGCGACATCCCGATGCCGTTATCGGCAACCGTGATCACCGTATCGCACCAGCCCTCTTTTTCGCCGGGCTTCTGCGTAACGCCACAGCGGATCGTACCGCCGGCTCCCGTGTATTTGACAGCGTTGCTGACGAGGTTTGTACAGACCTCCGTCAGGTGCGGAATATCCGCATAGATATACGGATACTGCAGCTGTGTTGTCACCGTAAGCGTCTGCCCCTTGCTGTCTGCCTGATTCCGGAACATGGCAACGCAATTACGGAAATCCTTCTCGATATCCGAAACAGAATACTCCATCTCCGTCTTATCGTTCTCGATTCGGGCAAGATCCAGAACATTGTTCAGCAGCATCAGCAGGTTTTGTCCGCACACCTGGATGTTCTCCATGTATTTTTTCAGCTTTGCAGGGTCGTCCGAATGCCGGGAGGCAAGGTCTGCGTAGCCGATAATGGCGTTCATGGGCGTGCGGATGTCATGCGACATATTGAACAGGAAGGTGGATTTGGCCCGGTTTGCGCTCTCGGCGTTTTCCGCAGCGATCTGCAATTTTGCATTCAGCTCCTGCGTATCGTTCGCGGCTTTTCTTGCGGCAGCTTCGGCTTTGCGTGCCTTCCGGAGCAGCTTCAGGATCGCGAGCAGAATGACTGCAACAAAAATGCTGCTGACCAGCAGGACCATGAAGAAGTTATCCCTTATGAACTCACTCAGGGTAACCTTCCGCGCGGCGCTTTTGTACATTGCCAGCGCGCCGGTAAGCATATTGGCAGGCATCGCCTTGATCGTTTTGTTCAGGATGGACAGCAGATGGCGGTTTCCGCTGTTGACCGCAAAGCAGGATTTGGCAGGGTTGGGCAGCGGAACGCTGTAAAAGTCATATTTCTTGCTGTAGTTTTCCTGGCTGCTGACCCCTGTGACAAAGCAGTCTGCCTGTCCGCTTTCCACCAGCTTTGCCGCATAATTTTGCAATGTGAACAACATATAAGAGTCCATCATATAACCGACATAATTAATCACTGTCTGCTTTCCGAGTACTGCTCCTGCACTCTTTAAGATGTTGCTCAGCCTGTTAAAGGACAATGGTTTTGTAACTGATTCCGCAATCTTCTTCAAAATCAATCTTACTGCAAAATCATTAGTTATTTTATTTCTGGTTATAATATCTCCCAGATAAATGGTCTGGTAAATGCTATTTAAATATTCCCGCTTGTTTCTGATATCGACCAATTCCGGAAAAGCACCGTATTTTACATACTGATCACACATTCCAACTACTTCTGCCCTGTCTTTTGTGCTGAGCACTTCCAGATAATTTTTATCCTTCCCCTGTGCAGCCAGATATTCCGGGAACGAATATGGATATATATCTACTATCATAAATCTACCGCCAAGTGTAGATGCAATTTCACTGCTTAGCATCTTGCTGTTGCTTCCAGTAATATGAATTCTATATTTCATGTCTGCTATCCGGCGGACAAACTTTTCCCAGCCTTCCACGTTTTGAATCTCATCCAAAAAAAGATATGGTTTATTGTCCGCGCCAGACATTTCGAGTCCGATTTCCAGGATCAGGTTCAGATCGTCTGCTGACAGTTCCAAAAGTCTTTCATCTTCAAAATTTACATAAACAATCTGTTTGAGAGGAATTCCATTTTCCTGCAAATGCTTAATCTGCTGATACATCATATAGGATTTTCCAGTTCTTCTAATTCCAACAAAGCAATAATTTACATTGTCTTCCAATGGATAGTCTCTCTTTATCATTGGATTATTTAAATAAGTTTCCTTTTGGTCAATCATAATCTGCTTTAAATAATCTCTGTTCATACGGCACTCCTTTCTGTCTGTAAGACAATTTTACCATTATTTCGTTCTGTGTATAAGACAATATTAATATATTTTTGTTCTGTGTGCAAGACAATATTGATATATTTCTGTTCTGTGTATAAGACAATATCGATATATTATTGTTCTGTATATAAGACAATATTGTCAAATTATTGTTCTGTACGCAAGACAAAATGGTTTCATGAAAATTCTCATGAAACCATTTCTATTCTTTCAATTATATATTTTGTCCTGATGATCCGGTTATTATCCAAAATAAAACATCTATCACACAATCTTCGGCAGATACTCTGCCAGATACTCTGCAAAAATCCTGTGGCTGTCAAGGCTTAAGTGCATCCAGTCATAAGGATACATCTCAATGCCCGGTATGGAACCGGCATCTATAAAATGACATCCTAACCGGTCTGCAACATCCTTAAATTCTTTGGCAAGTGCTCTGGAACGCTCCACGCATTTGTCACCCATCTCTCCTGCAACAGCTGTTTTTGCATAATCCGGGTGGATTGGCGGTGGGGCTACCAGCAGAATATTCGGTTTATTACGCCATGCAGCATGCGTGTCGATCGCTTTCTGTGTCAGGCGCTCCAGACCTTTTCCGATAATAAATCCATTTGCATTAAACCGGTCTTTTGTATCATTTGTACCAAGCATAATAATCACAAGGTCGAGAGGCTCATGTGTCATCATGCACGGGTAAATCGCATTCAATCCGCTCAATCCTTCAAAAACAGGATCGTCAAAAGACGTGGTCCGTCCACTTAAGCCCTCCTCGATCACATAGTAATCATCGCCTAACTTTCTCTGTAAAAGTTTTGTCCAGCGTTCCTCTACTGTGAAACGTCCTCCGGTTTTGGAATTATATCCATGAGTGTTGGAATCTCCAAAACATAATATATTTTTCTGATTCATTGTCTCATCCTCCCTGTGCTGTCATCTAAAAAATCTTTTTCCAAACAGATATATTGTACACGATCATCTTACTGCGCAAGTAACTTTTCCGCAAGGCTGACCGCTCCCATCATGCCCGCCGTGTTTGCAAGCTTTGCAGGAACGATCTCCACGATCCGAAGTCCCGGTGCGATCTGCGCTTTCACCTTCCGGTTTACCTCCGAAAGCACATACTCCTGCGCCATGATGCCTCCTCCAAGAATGATCCTGAATGGATTGAAAATACAGCATAGCGTTACAAGACCTGTGCAGATATCGTCGATCCACGCATCAATCTGCTCTTTGATCTCCGGTCTGTCCTTTGCCGCAAATATTTTTTTGCCGTTATCCAGAGATCCATCGACTTTTTTTACACGTCTGACCAGTCCGGTCGTGGAAGCGCACCGCTCATAACAGCCCTCCAGACTGTCCGTTCCCGCCTTTTCTTCCGGATGGATCACCATTCCGCCAAAGCTTCCGGCAGAAAAAGAAGCCCCCGGGTAAACGTTTCCGTTCATCACAATGCTTCCGCCGACACCTGTTCCATAGGTCAGACATAAAAAATCATCGCATCCAGTGCCTGCTCCTGAACGGAGTTCGCCAAGAGCCGCCGCATTGACGTCATTCTCCACTGCGGCAGGCACACAAAATTCCTCTTCCATGATCTGCTTTACCGGCATGCCTGTGTATCCCGGAATATTGCTGTTCGCATAAAAAATGCTTCCATCTTCCGTATTCACTTCCCCGGCAGTGCTGATCCCGATCGCTTCAAAATCGTGATAGGAATGGATTAGTCCTTTGACACGCTCCATCAGTGCCGCTCCGCCTTCCGATGCACGCGTCTCTGTCTCACGCAGCTCCACGAATGTCTCTCCGTTCCAGAGACCGGACTTGATCATTGTTCCCCCGATATCCACAGCCACAATTCTCATAATTTCTCCTTTTTTATTTTTCGATCGCTGCCACGAATCTTGCCGTGATCTCCGCCGGTCTTGTGATCGCACCGCCGACTACCAGTGCAAAAGCTCCTGCCTCCAGTGCCTTCTTTGCCTGCTCCGGATAGTGGATATGTCCCTCTGCGATGATCTTTGCCGGGCATTTTTCGGAAAGTTCATGGATGAAACCAAAATCAATGTCATCACAGCCCTGTGTCTCCGGTGTATATCCGCGCATGGTCGTGCCGACAAAATCGGCTCCGGCATTGGCACATGCGATTCCTTCCTCGATGGTTGCACAGTCTGCCATCACAAGCTGCTCCGGATATTTTGCCTTGATTGCCTCGATAAACTGTGCTGCCGTGCTTCCATCCGGTCTTAATGCGCTTGTTCCCTGTACCGCAAGGATATCCACACCGCATGCCACCAGCTCATCCACTTCTTTCATGGTAACCGTGATGTACATCGGTGTTCCCTCATAGTCTTTTTTAATGATACCGATGACCGGAAGGTCTACTGCTTCTTTGATCTGTGTGATGTCACGAACCGTATTTGCACGGATTCCGACTGCACCGGACTGTGCTGCGGCTTTTGCCATCAAAGGCATAACGCCTCCTTCTTTTGTATACAAAGGCTCATGCTCCAATGCCTGGCAGGAAACGATCAATCCGCCTTTTATCTGATCAAATAATACCTGTTTATCCATTTTATTTTCCTCCTGCAATTACATCTCAATTTTAACAACTGCTTTTCTCACATGTGTGTGTGATCCGTTTTTGCAGCTTGGTTTATGAAATTCTTCCGGCAGGAATAAAGCAAAGCTTCCGTCCCCCAGCGTTCCGCCACATCTGCTTCTGCCTGCTGCAAGTCCGCAGTCCGAAGCTTCCTGAAATGTATCTGTAAATTCTGCCTTGTCTGTCCACTCCCAGTATTCACTTCCACTGATATCGATCTGCAGATCTGCATAACGTTTATGATATTCATACTCCGCACCTTCTGCCTTCCGAAGGTCTGCCTCCATGACATTGACAAAAACCCGTTCTCCGTCAATCACCGTTTTTCCGTCTGGAAGTGCAGTCAGATCACATTTTTTCAAAAAATCAATGACGGTATCCATATTTTTATGTAAACCACGATACTGCTCCAGATTCTGTAAGCTGTCTGTAACCATTTTGTATCTCCTCCCGAAATTGTTCTGTAAATCTTATTCTTAATTTTAAATCCGTACATTGGCAGCTGCATCATTTTTTCTGCAGATACAGAAATAAGCCGAAGCAGTGCGTACACCCCGGCATATTTCTGTATGTATTTCTCTTATTATAATTCTTTGATCGCTGCCTCGATCATCTTCTGAGCCTCAACAACAACAGCCTCATCTTCCGGTGCTAAAGGTGCAAGCGGCAATCTGACGCTTCCAAGTTCTAAGCCATACATTCTGTGTAAAATCTCTTTCATGACTGCGTAAAGATTTCCTTTTGCCTCGCACATCTTGTAGATGATCGCATCTGCTTTGTACTGGATCTTCATTGCCTCTGCAATATTATTCTCGCGGATGAGCTGATCCATTTTTACAAATAATTCCGGCATAACTGCATATGTTCCACCGATTCCTCCGTCTGCACCGATCGCACGTCCGGATACGAACTGTTCGTCCGGTCCGTTGAATACAACAAATCCATTTTCGCCACGCTCTTTGACACCTTCTGCCTTAAACATCTGGATATCCTGTGTCGGCATGGAAGAGTTCTTCACTGCGATCACATTCGGATTCTTCAGCATTTCTTTTAACAGGTTCATGGATAATGCCGTTCCTGCAAGCTGCGGAATATTGTAAATAACAAAATCAAGATCCGGCGCTGCTGCACTCATTGCATTCCAGTATTCTGCGATTGCATACTCCGGTAAATGGAAATAAATTGGTGGAATCGAAGCGATCGCATCTGCTCCAACGCTCTGTGCATGTGCCGCAAGTTCCACACTATCTGCGGTATTGTTGCATCCTACATGTACAATGACGGTCAGTTTTCCTTTTGCTTCTTCCATAACTGCTTCCAACACTTTTTTACGCTCGTCCACATGCTGGTAAATACATTCACCAGATGAACCGCCAACGTATACACCCTTTACCCCTTTTGAGATCAGGTGGCGTGTCAATGCTTTGACACCCTCTGTTGAAATTTCTCCTTTTTCGTCATAGCAGGCATAAAATGCTGGAATGACTCCCTGATATTTTGTAATATCTTTCATTTTATCTTCACTCCTCTGTTAGATTTTTGTCCTATTTTTTATACCGCCCTTCTTAAACAAGAAGGATAGTTTGTCAGCCTTTTACAGCTCCCATTGTAATTCCTTTTGTAAAGTATTTCTGGAATAACAGGAACACGATGATGATCGGCAGGGCTGCCAGTGCCGCACCAGCCATGATCAGACCGAAATCTGTGGCATTTTCAGCCTGTAACTTGGCAATACCAAGGGAAATCGTCAGATTGCTTGTGCTTGATAACATGATCAACTGCATGAAGTAATCATTCCAGCTGTTGATGAATGTAAAAATCGCCAGTGCTCCGATACCCGGTTTGATCATCGGTACTACAATCTGCAAAAATGTCTTTGCCTCACTCGCTCCATCGATCTGCGCTGCCTCCAGCATTTCAGAAGGCACACCCTCTGAGAACTGTTTCATCAGGAACACACCAAACGGCCATCCTACGATTGGGAAGATAACCGCCCAGATCGTATTATATAAATTCAGGCTTGACATCTCACGAAGTAATGGGATCAAAATAACCTGTTTTGGTAATGCCATTGCGCATACGATCAGTGTAAAAAGGAACTGCCGTCCCACAAATCTCTTCTTTGCAAGCGCATATCCTGCCATGGATGCTGTGATACAGGTAAGGATCATGGACATGATCGCCATGAATACGGTATTGATCAGCCAGCGGACTGCAGCCGGTACCGTCGGTCCTGTCAGTGTCAGTTTCAAATCCCTGCTTCCTGTGATCAGGCTGCTGAATGGAATATTGAACTGGAACAGCGGTGCGGTCTGGCGACTGAATAATTTCTGATAGTTCGCCAGTGTCCACTCTTTTGGCCACCAGATCGGCGTTGTGGAGTTGATCGCTGCGTTTGTCTTAAAGGAACCTGTGATAATCCAATATAATGGGAAGGTAAATAATATTGCCAGTATCACAATTACAACAATGCTGATGATCTTGTATGCAGAAGGATGTTTTGTACTATTTTTGTTTTCCATATCTGTAACCCTCCTCCTAATCATTCGAATTTCCAAGTTTAAACTGGATTGCGGACAGGATAGCGATCATAATTGCAAGGACAACGCCCATTGCATCACCGTATCCGTAACGGTACAGTTTAAATGCGGAATAATAGATGTAATACATGATCGTGTCTGTACTGTGGTTTGGTCCACCGGATGTCAGCAGCTGGATCAGTGCAAAACACTGGAAACTGTTGATCGTTGTAATAACAACAATATATAATGTGGTCGGCATAATCTGTGGCCACTTGATCTTCCAGAAAGCCTGAAGGCTTGTAGCTCCATCTACATTTGCCGCTTCCACCAAGGATGCATCCACATTACCAAGTGCAGATACATAAAGTACGATTGGCTGGCCAACGGAAGTTGTAAGCAAAATCAGTATGATACATGCAAGTGCATAACGCTCATCACCCAGCCAGTTGATGTTCTGGTCGATGATCCCTGTCTTTGTACCAAGGTAATTGAAAATTCCATAGTAATTGTTAAACATCCACTTCCATACAACGGTAACTGCTACGGAACCAGTTACAACCGGAAGATAAAATACAATTCTGAATAAGGAGGTTGCCCATCCTTTCAGATCTACGATCACGGAAGATACCCATAATGAAAAAACACATGTGATCGGAACGGAAACCACTACGATAATAAGAGTGTTCTTCAACGCCCCAAGGAAAACTTTATCCTGAAATAATTCTTTATAGTTTGCAAGTCCAACAAAAACATCCGCAGAGTTCATTGTTGAATCAAAAAAACTGGTCCACACACATAATACAATTGGAAAAATTACAAATCCCAGAAAGAAAATCAAACTAGGAAGTAAAAAAAGATATGCAGCGGTCGTTTCTTTTCTTACCAATACACGGCTGCGCTTTGATGGTTTTACTGCTGATTTCAAAGAAAACACCATCCTTTCCATAACTTTTTGGCTAAAAATCCCCTCCTCCGGTATTCCTGCGAGGAGGGGATTCCACTTATCATTTATTTAGTTGCTATACGAACTGCTTAGTTAGCTGCTGCTGCGTTTGCTGTTCCAACGAACTCATCAACTGCTGTCTGGACATCAGCGCCGCTTCCAACCTGCTGAAGCATATTCCACCAAGCTGTACGAGCTTCTGCCCAGCCTGGAGTTACCTGATAGTAGTCACCAAGGTACTGCATTAATGTACTGTAATCGCTCATTGTCTGAACATCACCGTAAAGACCTGTTAAATCTTTGCCTTCTACAGTATCACGTACCGGGAAGTATGTAGAAGAAAGAACTGCGTCTGGTGTTCCTTCTGCACTGTCTGCCATGTATTTAATAAAGAGTTTAGATGCTTCGATCTTGTTTGCATCTTTGTTATCAAATACACCAAATCCCCAGATACCGCCACAAAGTTTTGTGTCTGTTGCTTTCTCAGATGGGAATGCCATGAAAAGGATCTCATCGCCATCGTTTGTAAGTCCTGCATCGTTGTTGTCAGCGTTTAACTGCTGTGCAATGTTCCAGCAGAATGCTACATTTAAAACACCCTGACGGAATAAGTTGATCTCGTCACCACCTGCGATAGAAGCATCAAATCCGATTGCTTTGGAATCAACAAGTGCCTGGATTGCTTTTACGTTCTCAGCGGAATCTGCTGTATATTTTGTGTGATCTGCGTCTGTGAATGTTCCACCGTAAAGGTTGTTGATGAGGGCTCTTGTTCCCTGGTCACCACCCTGACCACTACAGTAAACAGCACCTACGGTCTGACCTGTGTGAGCATAAACAGCATCCATTGCTTTGAAGAAATCATCTGTTGTCCATGTATGGTTCTCAGCGTCTACATACTGCATAGCGTCAGCTTCCTCAAATACTGTTTTGTTGATTGCCATACAATGTGCTGTCATACAAAGCGGATATTCATAAGTAGCTCCCTCTTTGTTCACACATGCGGATAATACAGATTCATAAATTTCAGATTTATCTGTGTCGTCCAGGATATCGGATAAGTCAACCATTAATCCTTTTGCTCCCCAGTTTGCAACCAGACGTTCCGGTCCTTCCATGATAAGGTCTGGAGCCTGTCCACCTTCGATCGCTGTATTTACCTGATCATCACCGTTTGTGTAATCAAGATATTCCACTGTCACATTGATTCCCGGATACTCCTTGTTGAAATCCTGGATCAAGGAATCAACTGTCTCTGCATTGCCCCATTCACCGATTGGATATGTCCATAAGGTAATGTCTGCCGAAACATCAGAACCGCCTGCCTCTCCTGCTTCTGCGGTCTCTGTTGTCTGAGTTTTTTCAGGAGCTGTTGTTGTGTCACTGCTTCCTGTTGTCTCAACTGTTGTTCCACAGCCTGCTAATAAGCTTGCTGCCATTGCTCCCACCAGTAAGGTAGCCAAAACTTTCTTTTTCATATTCTTCTTCTCCTTTTCTTAAAAGATTCTATCTTTCGAAGTAATTATATTTTAGAAAAATATTTTCATTTTGTCCATATACGTTTTGTACTAATTTCATTTTGAAAATATAGTACATTTGCACATAAATCCGTACATATCAGTTTTTAAATAGTGCTAAGTGTATATTTTATACCTACGATTCCGCATATTCATCCATTTTCCTTTTGTTTTTTGCATGAAAATATTTTTCATTTTTATGATTTCATCTTGCAGTGTATTTCATTTTGACATATACTTTTATATAGTAAATATTAATGTGTTTCTGTAAACGCCTGCTTACGCAGTAAAACATAGGGTAAACAGTAACACTTGCTTCATTTTACAGGGGATCAAATTATGATTAATAAGAATTTCTGGGATCTGCTTGCGGAAAAGCAGGATTCACTCACCAAATCAGGTACGATCATCGCAGATTACCTGACAAAGCATGCCGAGGAAGCGCAGTTTTTATCGATTTCCTCACTTGCCAAAGCTTGCAATATGGCAGAAGCCACAATTTACCGTTTCTGTAAACAACTCGGATTTGAAGGTTATAATGAAATGAAGATTTCACTTGCACAGGCAAATGTGACGCCGACACCGTTTTCTTCCTATTCTTTAGATCCATCCATGCCGACATCTTCATTATGTGACAACGTATGTGCTTCTTTTCAGGCTGCGATCAGTAACACTATGAGCGTTCTTGACTTTGACGCAATTGACGAGGCTGCCCTTCTCTTGCAGCGCGCAACCTCCGTTTACTGTCTCGGTCAGGGTGGCAGCCGGGTTCTGGCAAATGACATCTGGGTGCGCTTCGCCACGATCTCCAATAAATTCCGCAACTGTGGTGACAGCCACACGCAATTGATTGCCGCAAGCCTCATGGGTCCAGGTGATGTCATTTTATTTGTTTCCTACTCCGGCTCCACGCACGACATGATGGACACTTTATCCGTTGCCAAAAAGACCGGTGCGAAGATCATCCTCATCACGCACTATCCGGACGCACCCGGCACAGCACTTGCAGATGTTGTCCTCCTGTGCGGTGCCCTGGAAACACCATTGGATGGCGGCAGTATCCCGGTCAAGGTCAGTGAGTTATTCGTTGCCGAATCGCTTATCATGCGTTATCTGCTCGACAACCGCGAGCTTGCCAAAATCGCCCGCGATAAAACCAGTGTTGCCATGGTGGCAAAGTTTTTGTAAAACGCAAATAAAAGAAAAATCGTGCAGACAAAATATGATTTCCTTTGTGGTTCTTTCGAACAGGAACATCATATTTCGTCTGTACGATTTTTCTTTTTTATTACATACAAAACTGGACTTGTAAAAAATCCTCTTATAGCATTTTATTCCATCTCAGATAAAGCATCTTCATCTGCAACAATGATCACATTTGGATGAAGTCTTAAGACAGAGCCAGGAACCTGTGGTGTGATCGGTCCGTTTACGACTGCATTTAATGCTGCTGCCTTATCTTTTCCGCTGACTACAAGCAGGATTGCTTTTGCGCGAAGGATAGTTCCAACACCCATTGTGTAAGCCTGTTTTGGGACATCATCTGCGCTTGCGAAGAAACGTTTGTTGGCTTCGATCGTGCTCTCGGTCAGGTCAACAACATGAACATCCTGTGGGAAGGAATCACATGGCTCGTTGAAACCGATATGTCCATTACGTCCCAGTCCTAATAACTGAAGATCAATTCCACCAAGAGAATCGATCAGTTTCTCGTATCTCTCGCACTCATTGTCACTGTCAAGATTCGTTCCATCCGGAAGGAAGTGGTAATCCGGTCTGATATTGACTCTTGAAAATAAATTTTTATTCATAAAATACCAGTAACTCTGGTCGTTCTCTTTCGGAAGTCCTTTATACTCGTCCAGATTTACAGTTGTGATTTTAGAGAAATCAAGGTCTCCTTTTTTGTACCAGTCTACCAACTGATCATAAATACCGATTGGAGTAGAACCTGTTGCAAGTCCAAGTACGCTGTCATCCTTTAAGATCATCTGTGCAGAAATAATGTTGGCTGCCTTTCTGCTCATATCCTGGTAATCCTTTGTTCTGATAATTTTCATTTTGACATCTCTCCTATCTTTCATCATTTATCCTCGCTGCCTCTTAAGGTAGTGTCAAAAACTACCCATTTTATTGTTCTAAAATTCTTTTAAAACCTTGATTTATTGGAGGTTTGCAAATAAAAAGAGCATTGACCTCCCAAAAGAAGTATAATGAGTTCACCACAAACA
>ENA-OUOU01000538-OUOU01000538.1-human-gut-metagenome-genome-assembly--contig:-NODE-538-length-23058-cov-52.990827_pt1 | contig 23058 bp, 32 predicted proteins | sample MGYA00237936_ERZ548765 | MGnify/ENA primary metagenome ERZ548765 (study PRJEB26490, sample SAMN05356889) | human gut metagenome | biome: terrestrial biome; feature: human-associated habitat; material...
GAGTCAGAGATATTATATTCAGGTGGCTTATGATATGACCTCTGAGGAAAAGCAGGAGCAGGAATTTAATTCATTTAGAAATATCCGTGATTCATTTAAAAAGATCGTGGTAGTAAACGGAACAAAAAAGCATTGGAGAAATGAGGAAGGCTTTGTAATCATGGGAATGAAGTATTTTCTGCTTAATGCGGATAGTTTGGAGTTTTAGAAATATTGCTGGGATATTGCCAACGAAAAGTAATTATAGATAGTTTACTTGACTTTGCAAGCTATGCATTTTATTACATCAATATAGAAGTAACTTATGAGTTACTAACTTTAGAGTAGAGAAATTAAAATCGGAAGTTACAGATTGGAGCATTATGAGAGCAGAAGAATTATGGAAAGCATATTGCGAGAAAGAGAATATAGATATTGATACTCCTTATGAGGCGTGGGGATTTGGAGATGCACCTGATCAGCTGGTAGACCTTGTATTAACGGGAATTAAGACTGCAACTGCATCTGCATATGATCTATATTTTATGGAAGGAGAAGAAGATCCATTACCACAGTCAGGTGATTATAGTGTTATTTTAAACTCAAAGGATGAGGCAGTTTGTGTTATTCAAACCACTAAGACTACAGTGGTTCCATTTGATGAAGTATCAAAGGAACACGCTTACAAGGAAGGGGAAGGAGACCGAAGTCTTGCATACTGGAGAGATGTTCATGAAGATTTCTTTGCAGAAGAATTTGCAGAAACAGAGCTTGAATTCAATGGACAAACAAGTATTCTTTGTGAGGAATTTAAAGTAGTTTACAGGGCAATAGACGTAAATTAAATTCTTAATACGTGAATTTATGAAATTCAAGTTTGCCAACTTTCCCTTTGAGAGAGGAGAAATCCTTTTCTCAAAGGGCTTTTTTGATTTTCGGATATTCGTAAACTACAAGACAAAGCTAAAACTTCATATACTCTAAGCACAAGCAGGTCACGGAAAAAGGAAATATAAATTCAAAATAACTCAAAAACTTGACTTATAACATGGCTAAGTTAAAATAAAACAAATTGTAAAAATACAGCAGATTGATAATGTGCCAGTCGTATTTGAACTTACAACGGTATCAAATTATCGAAGAAAAAGCCTTATAGAAAATAGTATACCGTTTATTACTGATAAGCAGGTCTTTCTTCCTTTCATTGGGACAATGCTTTCTGATGAAAAAGAACCCAAAAAGCTGACGGGTAAGTTTGTTTACTCCACGCAGCACTTGTTTTATCTTTTACAGATACAAATGATGAAAGAATTGAAGAAGCAGTAGATGAATTGCAGGAAAGAAGGTTGCATGAGTAATGGTCAGTGGATTTACAAAATGTAATACTGCAATCGGAACGGTTACACATACGGAAGATTGTTGTGGGGACAGATGGATAGTCTACTTTACGGATGATAGTGGAAGAAAGCAGGTTGGAATGGATGATATAATTGCAGCTTCATCTTTTTCAAATAAATACAAAAGACCGACTTCAGGAACAGATGAACAGGTTTATTATTATCCGAGGACAGACAACAGTATTTATCGGATAAATCAAGATAGTGTTGATTACTATATTCATTTTTGTAATGAAGACTTGTATGAACTTCAAAGACATGTTGCAAACAGAACTGATATTATGGGAAAGATTATTGGAAGTTGTCTTATATTTGCTGCTTTGCTAATATTGATATTTGGATGATTTGGCATTTAATTTCTGTCACAACTTAATAACAAACTTTTAGCCACAACAGGTTAGAGATGTTGATGAGGTGAAGCCGGCGGCAGCATATAAGGAAGCACCGAAGGTAAGGGAAGATAAAGCCAGATAGATGTTACTGATACAGTTACTGTAGTCTGGGAAATATCTTAATTCTGAGAAAATCTATGGTATTGTGTTTGTTGAATAGGGGTAAATGGTGGTATAATCCTATTATTGATAGATAGTAATAATAGGTGATTTTTATGGAACGAGTGGTGAAGTTTTAATGACTAAGGATGAATGGTACAGGCAGTTATTTGAGCGGCTGGAAAATTCCAGGTTCCGAAGCAGTTTCCATCTGAAGCAGAAAGATATTGATTACATAAATGAAAAAGGGTTGGACACAATCAGACAACATGCAAAGGATTTTATTGCAAAGAGAGAAGCTCCGGCATATATAGCAAATGATGGCAAGCAGACACCAATGCGTGGTCATCCGGTATTTATCGCTCAGCATGCAACAGCTACATGCTGCAGGGAGTGCATCCGAAAGTGGCATAAAATGCAGCCGGGCAAGGAACTAAGTCAGGTGCAGCAGGATTATCTTGTAGATGTAATTATGACATGGATTCAAAAGGAAATCGAGGGGCAGGAACAGAGGAGATAAAGGTGCTTTTAACGTTAGATCCAAAACCTATGAAAGAATCATTGGATAATATATAAAGCTCTTAAGAAGAAGCATGCACTGTTTTGTACAAAAAAGCATAAGTTAATGAGAAATAATAGTATTGAAAAAATAATTAGCAGGTGTATTATTATGTTAACAAAAAAATATGGAGGTATTTAATGAAGGCGCATAAATACTGGTCACTTGGAGCTTTAGTTTCCATAATCGGAACTTTTTATACCGGATATAAAGGGTTAAGAGAAGCACACAAATACTTTGCGTTTGGCTCTCTGATATGCATGATTATGGCTATATATTCCGGTCATAAACTAATTGCTGGAAATAAAAAGACAATAAAACATACTGATTTTACGGAAGTGGAGGAATAATTGATGTTAGAGGTGGGAACAAAGGCACCGGATTTTGAATTACCGGATCAGAATGGAGAAATGCATAAGTTAAGTGATTATGCAGGTAAAAAAGTAATTTTATATTTTTATCCAAAAGATAATACAGCCGGATGCACTAAGCAGGCATGTGGCTTTTCAGAGAGATATCCTCAATTTACAGAAAAAGGAGCAGTTATTCTTGGGGTTAGCAAGGATTCTATAGCTTCTCACAAGAAATTTGAGGAAAAATACGGACTGGCATTTACTCTTTTAGCAGATCCGGATCGCAAAGTCATTGAAGCATATGATGTATGGAAAGAAAAGAAAAACTATGGAAAAGTCTCTATGGGTGTGGTAAGAACAACGTATCTTATCAATGAACAGGGAGTTATCATTAAAGCCAATGATAAAGTCAAAGCAGCAAATGACCCTGAGAATATGCTTAAGGAATTAGATTAATGAAGATAATATTATCCCCTGCTAAAAAGATGATTACAGATACTGACAGCATAGCACCGGATGGATTGCCAGAATTTATTGATAAAACATTAGAGATACAAAGTTGGCTGAATTGTAAGTCCAAAGAAGAACTGAAGACTATCTGGAAATGTAATGAAAAAATTGCAGAACTGAACTTTAACAGATTGCAAAATATGGATATATACCATATGCTCACGCCGGCTGTTTTATCATATGAAGGAATTGCTTTTCAATATATGGCACCATCCGTGTTTGAAAATAGTCAGTTTGAGTATGTACAAAATCATTTGAGAATATTGTCAGCTTTTTACGGTGTTTTAAAACCTATGGACGGAGTAACGCCATATCGCTTGGAAATGCAAGCAAAGGTCGAAATAGGAGATGTAAAAAATCTGTATGAGTACTGGCATGATATGCTGTATCGTTCAGTAATTGATGAAAGCAGAATTATAATTAATCTTGCATCAAAGGAATATTCTAAATGTATAGAAAAGTATCTTACACCGAAGGATAAATATATTACAATTTCATTCTGCGAACAAGCTGGAAATAAACTGGTAACAAAAGGTACTTATGCTAAGATGGCTCGTGGTGAGATGGTTCGATTCATGGCGGAAAATGATATTGAAAATCCTGATGATATAAAAAAGTTTGACAGGCTTGGTTATATATTCAGGTCTGATTTATCATCAGATAGTAAATATGTTTTTGAACGCAAAATAGCATAATTATTTTAAGTTATCAAGAGAATATAATTTGAAAATAATAACTATTACTAATTTTATATTATAAGATAACCTGTAATAAAAAAGAGGACATATGGATTTATACATATCCATATATCCTCTTTTTTATTGATATTAATCTACAAGCTTGTCAAGTTCTTTGATATACTCAGTTTCACTTGAGGTTTTATGAGTAGACTGTTTTGCATACAATCCGACAGAAGTCTGTGATTTCTTAATTGCCTGCATGGTTCCAGCACCGGCAACACAGCCTCCGGGACATGCCATACCCTCAAGCAGATATCCGGGATACTTGCCTAAAGTTGCAAGTTTAAGAAGCTGACGGCATTCCTTTAAACCTTCTGCGTTTGCTACCTTTACCTCCTGATCCGGATGATCACGTTTTATAACATTAACAACAGCCTGTGCCACACCTCCTGCGACTGCAAAGTTTCTTCCGTCTGTTGAAGCATCGCTGACACCTGCAGGGTCTTCCTCGATATTTTCAAGGTCCACATGCTTTGCGGAAAAAATACCGGTCATCTCCTCAAATGTGAGGACAAAATCAACTTCACTTCGTACACTGCGTCGCATAGCTTCGAGTTTTTTTGCAGCACATGGTCCGATAAATACCACGCGCGCATCTGGATTATGCTGCTTTATAAGACGTGCAGTGAGTGTCATAGGTGTAAGTGCCATTGAGATACATTTTGCATGCTCAGGGAAGAGTTTTTTAGCCATGACTGACCATGCCGGACAACATGAGGTTGCCATGAAAGGAAGTTCATCCGGTACCTCTTTTAGGAAGTCCTCGGCCTCCTGCTTGGCACAGAGGTCTGCACCTATAGCTACTTCAAATACATCTGCAAAACCAAGAGCCTTCATGGCTGCACGTAGCTTTCCGGGAGTAACTTTTGGACCAAACTGTCCAACAAATGCAGGAGCAACTGCAGCATAGACCTTTTCACCGGACTGTATAGCTCTGATAGTCTGGAAAATCTGGGATTTATCAGCAATCGCACCAAAAGGACAGTTGACAAGGCATTGTCCGCACGAAACACACTTGTCATAATCGATATTTGCTTTGCCGTTTTCGTCAGAAGAAATGGCATCCATGCCACAGGCCTTTGCACATGGACGTTCCTGAACAATAATTGCATTATATGAACATACGCTTGCACAGCGTCCACACTTTATGCATTTTTCCTGGTCAATTACAGATTTTCCGGTTGTGCGATCCAGCGATACAGCATCTTTTGGACATACCTCCATGCATGGATGAGCCAGACATCCCTGACAGCCGTCTGTAACATGTACTCTTTTTTCAGGGCATGCATTACATGCAAATTTTATAACATTGATAAGAGGCGGTGTATAGTAGGTTTCATCTTTGTCGGCAGCCTCGATTCCATCTGATATAGGTGAATGCTCTGCAGCACTGCGGTAAGGCAGACCCATTGCCAGACGAAGTCTCTCTCCGACTATAGCACGCTCCAAAAATACATCGTTCCTAAAATTTCCTTTTTCGCCGGGAATAATCTTGTATGGAAGCGCTTCCATACGATCTTTTACAGGCCATTCGGTATGATATGCCATACGCGCAACCTCTGTAAAGATTTTATGTCTGATTTCCTGAATTCGGGTTTCGACACCTCTCATTATTGATTCCTCCTTATAAAATAAAATCTCAATTTTCCTTATTGTATCAGATAAAATAAGCAGTCTCAATAAATAGGCTGTACTTTTTATGATACATAAATACTAGATAATTAATGAATTTTAAACCTGATTTTTTGCGTTTCTTTGAAAATAAAGCATAATATTAAATTTTAAAAATAGGAATGATTACTGTTTTATGTTGACTAAAGTACTATAATACTATATAATAATTATGGTCAATTAATCCTAATTAATAAGAATAAATGGCTATTTAGAGAATACCATTTAAAATACATGGAGAAGATTTTAGATTTTATTTTTTACACATGGAAGGAGAAAAAAGATGGAAGTAAAATATTATGTATGCAATCACTGTGGAAACATTATTGAAATGGTAAAGGATAAGGGCGTGCCGGTAGCAGATTTCTGTCTTTGCGATGGTGAGCAGGTAGAAGAAGTATATGCATATTGTAACCTGCATGGATTATGGAAATGCTAAGTATAGATATTGTTGGACTTACAGGAGCCTGTTCCTATGCTTTGGATTGCATAGAAGCAGAGTTGGTAAATATCAAAAACAAACATGGAAAAAGAGTGGCTTATATAAGCGTATGCATGGCTGAATATTGGGCAATTCAAGGTGAGGCGTTACAAGATTTGGCCATGTGTGCTTTACTGCATGACAATGCTCTGACACAATATATTTCTGAGGAGCTTAAAAAGGATTCTGTTATTGACCTAAAAAAAGATTTATCTGAGGAAAAAACGAATCTCCATTGTATATATGGTGAAAAGAATATTACTAAACTTCCTTTTAAAACAGATGTTTCAAATGTGATTTTGTATCACCATGAACATGCCGATGGAACTGGCCCTTTTCAAAAAAAGTGGAATGAAATTCCATTGTTCGCAAGGATTATTCATCTTGCAGATATCATTGATATTATAAGAAATAGTATTGATTCTGATGATAATAGCTGGGATTTTATGTGTCAATATCTTTCCCAAAATAAGGATAGTCTATTTGATTCGGAATGTGTTAATGCTTTTCTTCATGTATTCACAAAAGAATCGTTTATGTGTTTAAGTGATGATTCTTTTGAAACTAAGCTATGGGAAGCTATCCCAAGAGAAAAGCTGGTTTTTGATTGGGAAATGTGTAAAGATGTTGCAGGTTTCTTTGCAAAGATTGTAGATTATAAATCTTCTTTTACAAGCAGACATTCTATAGGAGTAGCTGAAAAAGCATCCATGCTTGCCCAATATATGGGATATGATTCAATCACTGTACAGAAAATGTATTTAGCTGGTGCTCTGCATGATATAGGAAAAATGGCGGTAGGCAATGAAATTCTGGAAAAACCGGATAAGCTTACGGATGATGAATTTTCTAAAATGAAAAATCATGCTGGTTATACATACCTAATATTATCAGAGGTTAATGATTTTGAAGAAATACGAGACTGGGCAGCTTTCCATCATGAAAAATTAAATGGAAAGGGGTATCCTTTTGGAAAAACCGCTGCTGAATTAAATGAACCGGAACGTATGATGGCATGTGTTGATATTTATCAGGCTCTTACGGAAGATAGACCTTATAAAAAAGGATTATCTCATGAAAAAACATGTGATATCCTTGATGACATGGCACAGAAAGATTTTATTGATTCGGATATTTCAAAGATAATTAGAGAATGTTTTGGAAGGAACCGATGATATATAAGATAATAGTGTTTTCCATTGTATACTTGTATTACGTGGATTTCAAAAGAAGAATAAGAATGAAAGTAGGATTAATTTATGTATGAAATGAAACAAGAATATTATATCGGCATAGATATGATAGACGAAGAGCATAAGCAGTTGTTTAAATATGCAGATGAGGCATATGAACTGCTTCATGACGAGAATACACCAGATAAATATGATAGAATTGACATGATACTGGAAGAACTTCGTGATTATACAGCGAAACATTTTAATGATGAAGAGCAGTATATGGAGTCTATTAATTATAAAAAATTATTTACTCAAAAAATTCAGCATCAGGAATTTATACATAAACTTGATGAATTTATTGAACATCACAATGATGAGGTAGAAGATCAAGATGAACAGATTATGGAAATTTTAAAATATCTCACAGAGTGGTTAGTTAATCACATTCTGTATGTCGATGGTCAAATTGCAGAATTTGTATCAAAAATGTAATCTTTTGAATTACTAATAAATATTATTTGATGGTCATAATATCTCTTCAGTTGGAGAGAATACCTTTTGACCATCAAATCAGATATCAGAATTATATCATGTATATGCAGGATTGGGTTAATCGTTTGGATGCGTTCCTCCAGTTCATATACCAATTCGTGCAGAACGATTTCTTCCGTTCTACCGATTATCTTTGCTTCATCAAGATAATTAATTGTCACTTCGCTATCCCCATTTTTATTTTTAGAAATATTTGCAACAGACAAAATCTTCCAAATATCCTTATGCCCTGGTAGATTTTCAATGTCATACTCATTCTTAATTCTGCTACTGTAAAATGCCCAATCCGCTTCGCCCTTCCGCGATAATATTTCACCTAATATAGGATGCCCTTTTCTTGAAAGGAATACAGAAGATGTTTCTTCCTGATTTAAATACCTAAACCGATATAAATTTCCTCTGCAGGAATCATAAATATTTTCTAGCATATTTTGAAACTTTTTCTGTTCCTATGGCAGGAACATTATTTTTACTGGTACTTTCAATACTCGCATTGTGATCTCATTGGAAATGCCAGATAGTTTTGAGGACGTGGGAGAGATTCCGCGTCCCTTTTTTGTAGTTTTATTGCAATAAAGAACAAAGATTCGATGCGCGAGGGCATACTTTGGGACTCGTAACATGCTAAGCTATAGCCATCATAAAAAAAGAAGAAACAAGCATTTAATTTACGAAAAACAGGAGGACAGGACAAAATGGAAAAATTTATTTACTGGATAAAGAGGACACTGCATCATTCAAAACACTGCAACAGCTTATGTATGCTGTGCAAATATTATGATGAATGTAAAATAGACGGACCGGTATAATAGCAGGAGGGCACGACAATGAAAGAAATGTATTTTACAATAGCAGGATGCAACCATTATTATGGAAGTGACTTCATGGAAAAAGGCATGAAGGTCAAGATGGTCAAGGAGCCGGACAATGAGTATGACAACGAAGCAATACAGGTAAAGATTAAAGGACTTGGCAAGGTAGGCTACGTAGCCAACAGCCCATACACCGTGAAGGGTGAGTCAATGAGTGTAGGCAGACTGTATGACAAAATCGGTGGTAAGGCAAAAGGAAAGATTGTGTTTGTGACAGACGGCGGAGTGATTTGCAAAGTAATTAGTGGTGGTAAGGACAAGCCGGTGATGATAGAGGAAGATACAGTAAAAGATGAAAATCTCTAAAAAGACTGTATGACTCAAGTACTATGTGGTAAAATAATAAGCAGGACACTGAGGAGGTACACATGAATTATCTGGTAATCGATTTGGAAATGTGCAGGGTAAAGAAGCTCTATAGAAAAACATATAAATACGCCAGTGAAATAATACAGATAGGCGCAGTTCTCTTAGATGAAGGATTCAACAGAATAGCCACAATGTGCGAGTATGTAAATCCTGAATACGGCGTGCTGGACAATTTCATAGAGAGCATGACAGGCATAAAAAACCGCGATATCAAACAGGCACCAAAGCTGACAGAGGCACTTGAGCATCTGTCAGACTGGCTTGGAGACAGGGAGTACAAGGTCTATGCCTGGAGTGACTCTGACAGAACGCAGATACTGCGTGAGATAAAAGCAAAGAATATAGAGAGCGCAAAGATAGATGACTTTATGAAAGCAGACCGTTGGATTGATTACCAGGATGTGTTTAAGAAGCGATTTGACTTAGACAGATGCTACAGCTTGGAGGATGCACTTGAAAGTGCAGAGATAGAGCCGGAAGGCAGATTCCATGACGGACTGGACGATGCAGTAAATACCGGAGCACTGATAAAAAAGCTGGAGCTGAATCCGGAGTATGAGATTGCCAAGTATGCACTTCCGGAGTCGGACGAGCATCTGAGCTGTACTATTGGGGACTTGTTTGAGGGATTGCAGTTGAAGTTTGGGTAATAAGTTACGTGAGAGGATTCAACTATGATTAAAACACCATTTGGAGTAAATCCAACGTTTATGCATAAAAGTGTTAGGTGGTCAATTTTTTGGGGGTAAATTGAATTATGATTGATATGTTTTGAATCATTGCGTGTAATAAATTTACTTCCTTTTTATAAGTGTGTGTCTGATGGATAAGTGTCAAGATGCTGTGAGAATATGCAAGTAATAAGATATAAAAAGATAATAATTAGTAATACAGAGTATATCAGTCACAATGAATGTGTATACGCATATTGGGCGCATATTGGGTTTGATGATGCTGAGGAAGAATTGAAACGAATGGAAGAGTTTAGAAATGCGCAGGCAGAAGTTGAACAGAAGATGTTTAAGGTAATTTGATATCGAAGAGGGATGACGCTCCAGCATAGACTGGGGCGTTATTTTTGTGGAAAAAAGAAGGTGTATGTGATAATATTATTTTGAATAATTGTATATAGAAGAGGGTGATTATTATGGAGACACATTATTTGATAGATTATGAAAATGATGGAAAGAACGGTCTTAAGGGATGTGAAAATCTCTCGAATACTGATTATATTCATTTATTTTACACGGATAATTCTAAAAATACAACTCTTGATATTTTTACAAATCATGGTAAGGCGGAACTTGATATAAAAAAAGTCCCAGTGGGAGACCAATCGTTAGATAAACATTTAATTGCGTATCTTGGATTTTTGGTTGGAAAAAATGCTAATAAAAAGACTGAGTATGTGATTATATCATCGGATAAAGGCTATGATAAAGTAGGCGAGTTCCTACGAGAAGAGGGTGGAAAAAGTATATTTGTTTCGAGAAGATGTACAATTGCTGCCCCGAAAGATGCGCAGAAGAAAGAAGAAAAACAAAATGTAGAAAAGAAAGTTAGTGTATCGAAAGTGGATTCCGTAAATAAGTCAAAGCTGAATCAACAGATACAACAGGCCTTAAGCGCATCAGAAATACAGTATAGACCTTGTGTGATGAATGATGTAGCAAAGGTTGTAACCTCGTTGTATGGAAATGAAAAATTTATGAATGATGTTCATAATGCTTTGCATAGCATGTATCCTGAGGATTATCTTGATGTATATGAAGATATCAAACCTATTATAAGAAAATATGTAACTGATAAGGATAAGAATATTGATGTCAATAATAAAACATTACTTCATAATGAAATACAGCAGATTTTGAGCAAGGCAAATGTTGGCAAAGATGTTATTGCTTATGTGCCGGGATTAGTAATTAAACATTATGATGAAAAGAATGCTTTACAGACAATATATAGAGAAATAATACAAAAATTTGGTCAAAAGAAAGGATTGGACATTTACAATAGGATAAAAAAATATATCTAGGAAGGAAAAGCAGACGGAGAACCGAAAGTGTTTACATATTAAATCACTTGCAGAAATCGAAGCCGTTTTTAAGAAGGGTGGATATGATGCAAGCGTTGCTGCTGGAATCGTGACTGTTATGGCGGATTGAGAGAATTAATAGTGTAGTATTGTAAACATAGATTTCTTCAATGTTTAATGGTATAATATTCCTAGTGTGAATTTGTAGAAAATGAAGGAAATAGACATACGTGAGCAGTTTGGCATTGGTTCAAGTACTATTCTTGATTTAAGGATGTTTTTAAGACTTGTGGGGTAGAATAAATAGCATGCAATTTTTAAATGAATTTCAAATAATTACTATAATTGTTCTCGTTATTTTAGTTGGAATAATATTACCTCACTTTTTACCAGATATTAAGGGAAGAAGGGGTGAAAAAAGAACCAATGATGTATTGTCATATTTACCGTCTGATGAATATACTATTCTCTATAATGTGATGCTTCAAACAGATCGGGGAATTTCACAAATAGATTATATAGTAGTATCATTATATGGTATTTTTGTAATTGAAGTTAAAAATTATCAAGGTTGGATTACAGGTACGGAAAGAAGTAACCAATGGACGCAGACAATATATAAAAAGAAAAGTCATTTCATGAATCCAATTTATCAAAATTATGGTCACATGAAAGCAGTTCAAAAACTTTTAAACAATCAATCTGTTCCTATTTTTCCTATTGTTGTTTTTGCCGGTAATGCTGAACTAAAAATAAATATTCAAAAATCTAGAGTTGTGAAATTAAACTATTTAATTCCAACAATACAAGAACTATCTACAACTCAGGTAATGAGTGAATATCAAATGAACAATATTGTTTCCTTGATATTAAATTCTAATATTGATAGCGATGAAGCCAGACAGAGACATATAGATGAAATAAATCAAAAGAAGGATGCTGTTAGAGCAGGAATATGTCCTAGATGTGGCGGAGAGCTTGTGAGGCGTAATGGAAAATATGGAGAATTTATTGGATGCTCAAATTTTCCCAGATGCAGATACACACAGAAAATCTAATAGGAATAACAAGAGAGGAATGTTGATATGGGAATTTTTTCAAAACCGGAAGTTATTATTTTAAAGGAATCAAATGCCGCAAAAGATCATTTAGATAAACTTGAGTCATTACTTCCAAAAGCTAATAAGGATGTCAAAGATGCAATACAAAAAGAAATTGCAGTCACTAAGGCTGGTATAGCTGGTGAAGATAATATAATGTTTGAACTTAAACATAGCAATATGGATATGGTAGTCTTACATGATATTAATTTAGAAACTAAAAGTGGATTAAAAGCGCAGATAGATTTTATTGTAGTTACATCAAAGGTTATATTTTTGATTGAGTGTAAGAATCTGGTAGGAAATATAGATATTGATTCAAAAGGAGCATTTATCAGAACTGTTACATACGGAACAAAGAAACAGAAAGAAGGAATATATTCGCCAATTACTCAGGGTGAAAGACATCTATCTGTTTTAAAAGAGGCCAAACTGGATAATGCAGGGCTTGTCACAAGTCTTGCAATTAAACGAAATTTTGACAGTTCTTATAAATCATTAGTAGTATTAGCTAATCCTAAAACAATCGTAAATGACCGATATGCTCCAAAAGAAATCAAAAGTCAGGTTATTAGAGCAGATCAGCTTGTTTCAAATATGAAGAATATTATAGCTGCGTCAAATGATTTTGCATGTACTAAAAAAGAAATGATGTCAATTGCACAGGGAATTCTTGACATGAATATTGAAAGTCGTAAAGATTATGCAGCTAAGTATGAAGAACTAGTCAAGGAAAATGAGCTTTCTGATTTAGCAGATACTAAAAATGAAATTTCTGATAGTAAGCAGAGTGTAAGTGATGATAAATTGATTTGTCCTAAATGTGGTTCAAAACTGGTGCTTAGAACTGCAAATAAAGGGGAAAATGCAGGAAAACAGTTTTATGGATGCTCAAACTTCCCTAAATGTAGATTTATATTGAATATTAAACAGTAGATATTTATATGCTTCATATGAATTTTGGAGCAGAAAGTAAAATAACTTATGATGAACAAAAACAAAACCTTGGAATATTACAACAAAAATGCAGATAATTTTGCAAAAACAACAATAAATGTGGATTTTTATGAGACACAAAATCGCTTTAGCACGCTGTTGCCGGAGCACGGATATATATTGGATTTTGGCTGTGGTTCAGGAAGAGATACAAAATATTTTTTGGAACAGGGCTTTTATGTAGATGCCACAGACGGCTCAGAGGAAATGTGTCATATCGCAAGCAATTACACAGGAATACAAGTCAGAAGGCTGCTTTTTGAAGAGCTTGACGAGAACAAAAAATATGATGGCATATGGGCCTGCTCGTCAATACTTCATCTTCCTAAGAATGAACTTAAAGCCGTGTTTATGAAAATGTTTAAAGCGTTAAAGGAAGACGGCATAATCTACACATCCTTTAAGTATGGTGATTTTGAAGGCGAGAGAAATGGCCGCTATTTCACAGATTTCACGGAAAAGACATTTGAAGAGTTTGTTGATGAAATAGATAATCTGCAACTGAAGGAAGAGTGGATTACAGGCGATGTAAGACCGGGGCGGGGAGAAGAAAAATGGCTGAACGTAATACTGCAGAAGCATTAGATGATGTATATGAAATAAAATATTCGACAGATGCAATGACCGGAGGTGCGGATAAGAGAATGTATCTGTACTATCAGCTTGCAGACAGTATAAAAAAGGCTGACAGTGTGGATATTATTGTTTCGTTCCTGATGGAGTCAGGCGTGAAAATGCTGCTCGGTGAGCTTGATAATGCACTAAAACGTGGTGCAAAAATCAGGATTCTGACAGGAAACTATCTTGGCATTACGCAACCATCAGCACTGTATCTCATAAAGCATAAGCTTGGTGACCAGGTCGATTTGCGCTTTTATAATGAGAAAAACCGTTCATTTCATCCAAAATCATATATGTTTCATTACAAGGATTACAGTGAGCTATACATTGGTTCCTCTAATATTTCAAGAAGTGCACTGACATCCGGTATCGAGTGGAATTACAGATTCAGCAATAAAACAGATCCGATTAATTATGAGAAGTTTTACAATACTTTTGTAGACTTATTCGAAAATCATTCCATAGTAATAGACGATGAAGAACTGAAAAAATATTCAAAGAACTGGCACCGTCCGGCAGTATCAAAGGACTTGGACAGATATGATTTGCAGGATGATAAAGAAACATCAAATCAGATACCGCTATTTGAGCCGAGAGGCGCGCAGATAGAGGCTTTGTGTGCGCTTGAAAATACGAGGGCAGAGGGCGCAAGGAGAGCTCTGGTTCAGGCTGCAACCGGTGTCGGAAAAACATATCTTGCGGCGTTTGATTCAAAAAATTATGAGAGAGTTTTGTTTGTTGCACACCGCGAGGAAATATTAAAGCAGGCGGCAGAATCATTTAAAAATGTACGTGATTCAGATGATTACGGATTCTTTAACGGAGATAGTAAATGCACTGAAAAGTCGGTGATTTTTGCGTCAGTAGCGACTCTTGGCAGAGTGGAATATCTGAATGAAAATTACTTTGCACCGGATTATTTTACATATGTTGTGATTGATGAATTCCACCATGCTGTTAATGAACAGTATCAGAGAATTGTTGATTATTTTAAGCCAAAATTTCTCCTAGGACTCACCGCGACTCCGGAGAGAATGGACGGAAAAAACATCTATGAAATCTGCGATTACAATGTGCCATATGAGATTTCACTAAAGGAAGCAATCAACAAAGGAATGCTTGTGCCGTTTCATTATTATGGAATCTTTGATGAAACAGATTATTCAAAGCTACATATAGTAAGAGGCAGATATGATGAAAAGGAATTAAATGAAACCTATATAGGCAACGTTCGCAGATATGAGCTGATTTACAAATATTATTGTAAATACGGCTCAAGGCAGGCGCTTGGCTTCTGCTGTTCAAGGGAGCATGCAAGGGAGATGGCAAAGGAATTTTCAAAAAGGGGAATACCATCTGTAGCAGTATTCAGCGATGCAAGCGGCGAATACACAGAGGATAGAAATGTAGCTATTAGGCAGCTTAAGCAGGGCAAAATCAGAGTGATTTTTTCAGTGGATATGTTTAATGAAGGTGTGGATATCACATCAGTTGATATGGTAATGTTCCTCAGGCCTACGGAATCTCCGATAGTTTTTCTCCAGCAGCTTGGAAGAGGACTCCGTAAATGCAGAGGAAAAGAGTTTCTGACTGTGCTTGATTTTATCGGCAATTATGAGAAGGCGGGCAGAGTGCGTTTTCTTCTGTCAGACAGGAGTAATCAGCATGCAGGTGTGTATAATCCGTCAGACACATCAGCTTTTCCAGATGATTGTCTGGTAGATTTTGATATGAAGCTGATTGATCTTTTTGCGGAAATGGACAGAAAACATTTAAAGCTTAAAGACCAGATAATTAATGAATATTTCAGGGTGAAGGAACTTCTCGGAAGGCGCCCGGACAGAATGGATTTGTTCACATATATGGATGATGGAATTTATGAAATAGCCATTGCTCATTCAAAGGATAATCCATTTAAGAAATATCTCGAATTTCTTAAAGAACTGGATGAGCTTAATCAGGATGAAGAGGTTTTTTACAAAGGAATAGGAAGAGAATTTATCAGTCTGCTTGAAAATACAAGCATGTCAAAGGTGTATAAAATGCCGGTGCTTATGGCTTTTTATAATCATGGAAATATCCTGATGGAGGTGTCGGAAGAGCAGCTGCTTTCAAGCTGGAAGGAGTTCTTTTCAACCGGAACCAACTGGAAAGATCTCGATAAAAATATGACTATTCAAAAATACAATTCCATATCGGATAAGGAACATTTAAAGAAGATTCTATCGATGCCGGTACATTTCCTTTTGGAGTCGGGAAAGGGATTTTTTGTGAAGAAAGATGGTGCGGCAATCGGGCTTAGAGAAGAGCTGAGACCACTAATTGATAATCCGGTAATGGTTTGTCAGATGAAGGATGTGATTGATTATAGGGCTATGGACTATTATCAGAGGAGATATAGGCAATCACAGGAAGATGGAGAAGTATAACCATTCGGTTCAGGGTAGGAAGTTGAGACAAGTGATGTAATCCATGGAATTATTTGTTTGAAGAATCCAACAATAGAGAGTGATTAGGATATGATAAGGACAGTAAAAGGCGATATTACAAAAATTAGAGATGTGCAGGCAATTGTAAATGCAGCAAATAACTCACTTCTTGGTGGAGGCGGTGTAGATGGTGCTATTCACAGAGCAGCAGGACCGGAACTTCTGGCAGAGTGCAGGACACTTCACGGATGTGAGACTGGAGAAGCAAAGATAACAAAAGCCTATAATCTGCCATGTGATTATGTGATACATACTGTAGGACCAATATGGAATGGTGGAAGAAATAGAGAAGAGGAGCTTCTTGCTAACTGCTATTTTAATTCCATGAAGCTGGCAATGGATAATGGAATAAGGTCTATTGCGTTTCCTTCCATATCAACGGGAGCATATGGTTTTCCGGTTGAGTTGGCAGCAAATATTGCAGTACATACAGTAAACAGGTTCTTGCAGGATAATCTGAACAGCTTCGATTTGGTGGAATGGGTGCTGTTTGATACTCACACTGAATCAGTATACGAAGCAGAAGTTGATCAATTGTATAAAATGATATAATAAAAGAGTAAATGTATGGCAGGTAAAGTAAGGAGGATAAGGTATGAGCGAGATTGAAATTACGGGAGTATTTGAGGACGTACTTGGAATGATTTATTCGGCAAAACAGAAAGCTGAATATCAGGTTAATTCTACAATTATTGATTTATATTGGTCTATTGGTGAGTATGTTTCAAAACAAATTGATGTAAATGGTTGGGGCAAGTCTACTGTGAAGGCTTTGTCTGAATATATATTGAGTAAAGAACCTGGAATTAGAGGATATTCATCACAAAATATTTGGAGAATGAAACAGTTTTATGAAACTTACAAGGATAAACCAGAACTCTCAAAGCTGTTGAGAGAAAATACATGGTCTAATAATCTGCATATTATCTCTAAAACAAAAAGCTATGAAGAAAAAGAATTTTATCTAAAACTTGCGTCAAAGGAAAAATATAAGGCAAAAGAATTGGCGAGACAGATTGATAGTGGATATTATGAGAGGTTGCTTTTATCTAATGGAAAAGCCCCATCTGCAATCGAAAGTAAAGATATGACAGGTGTTCTTAGGGATATGTATATGTTAGAGTTTCTTGATTTGCCAGAACCATATAAAGAATATGACTTAAAGAAAGCAATTTTGAAAAATATGAAAAAATTTCTTCTTGAATTTGGAAGAGATTTTATTTTCATTGATGAAGAATATCATGTCCAAGTGGGAAATAATGATTACTATGTAGATCTTCTTTTTTATCACAGAGAGTTACAGTGTTTAGTTGCTATCGATCTAAAAATTGATGATTTCAAACCTGAATATATGGGAAAAATGGACTTTTATTTAGAGGCATTGGATAGAGATATTAAGAAGCCTCATGAAAATCCGAGTGTAGGAATGATTCTTTGTAAAAATGCTGATACGGATGTCGTTGAATATTCTTTGAGTAGAAGTTTATCGCAGACAATGATTGCTGAATATAAAACTAAGTTGATTGATAAGAGTATTCTGCAGAGAAAACTAGCTGAGTTATATGATATTGCAGAGGAAGAGGTGAAAAACTCTCAACAGGATTGAGAGTTTTGAAAATGTGAGAAATAGGGGTGTGATGTGATTGGAGAGATTGTTCAATCTTCAGACAATAGATGAATTTTTATTAGATATTACAGAAACTGCTGAATATAAAAGAATTGAATATCTTATTTTTTCAATACGGATGAATTATTTACATTATATGGCAATTTCTCGCATTGTAAAATTTGAGATTCCTAAGTATTTAGAAAATTTAATAGGTATAGTTATTGATAAATTTAATGAATCAGGGATTAGCACAGTCGATATAGGTACAGTATTTATGTAAACAATTTAAGGAGGAAGCAATTATGTTAGGTAAGGATGGTTATGATGATGTCTATATGGATGGAGACTATGATGATGACAGATACGACAGCGATGATGATTATGCTGCCGGTGTTGATGATGCTATTGATGATGAGGAGGACTGGTAAAATAGTTTGAGGTGTACTGATATGCCATAGGATGGATACGGTGGAGATGAAAGCTTTCCACATGATGGAAAACAGAGAAGATGTGGCTGTGGCGAGGGCTATAGTTGGGATGATAATGATGGCAAATTCAAAAGAAGGTGGTCAGAGTGGGACTATTTAAGAAAAAGACAGTTACAAAGGCATATGATAAAGAAAATAAGAAACCGGTAATCAAAGCGAGCATATGTAATGGTGAGCAGGTTGCGGGCTTTAAGAACATTCATACAGGTAAGATAGAAGAAGTTATGCTGATTAAGAACCAGGCAGACCTTGATGCATTCAAGAAAATGTATGGAATAGATGGAGAGATAGAGAAGGAATATTAAACGAGGGATTTGAGAAAATTAAGAAGAAAGGTATAACAGGAAGTAAATAATGGTAAAGAAGATAATGCGTGATCCACTGTTTCTTGCACAGAAATCAGTGGATGCTACAGAAGATGATAAACAGGTGGTTACGGATTTACTTGACACATTGAGAGCAAATCTTGACCATTGTGTTGGAATGGCAGCTAACATGATTGGCGTGAAAAAGAATATCATAGTGGTTGCGGCCGGACCGTTCCAGTTTGCCATGATTAATCCGGTGATTACCGGAAAATCAGGAGCTTTTCAGACGGAGGAAGGCTGTCTTTCGCTGGATGGCGTGAGACCATGCACAAGATATAAAGAGATTGAAGTGGATTATCTCGACCAGAATTTCAAAAAGAAACATGGCAAATACACAGGCTGGACAGCACAGATAATTCAGCATGAGGTGGACCATTGTAATGGGGTGGTCATATGAAGCTAAAGAACATATTAATAGTAGTGGACAATATCGAAGAGTCAATCCACTTCTATAATGAACTGTTTGGCCTTAATGTGATTTCGAGACAGGAAGGTAATGTAATAATGTCGGAGGGCCTGGTATTGCAGGATGCCGGAATATGGAAGGAAAGCATGCAGATACAGACTATTCCATATAACAACATGACGGAACTGTATTTTGAAGATAATGATATCGAAGGTGTAGTTAAAAAGCTGGAGTCAGGGAGGTATGAGGTCAGATATGCCACAGCACTGACAGAACTCGACGGAGGACAGAAGCTTGTAAGATTTTATGATCCGTCCGGAAACCTTATTGAGGTGCGCACACCATGGGATAAATTTGTGAATAGAGAGTGATTAGGTGTTCAGGTATCTGGATAAATAATCTCATTTATTTGAAGAGGCTGGAAAAAATGCAAATATTTGTAGATGCAGACGCATGTCCGGTAGTGGACATCGTAGAGACAATCGCAGAAAAATATAATATAAAAACAACTCTCCTGTGTGACACAAACCATGTCCTGTACTCAGATTACAGCGAAGTGATAGTGGTTGGTGCCGGAGCAGACGCAGTGGATTACAAGCTTATAAGCCTCTGCCACAGGGGAGATATCGTTGTATCGCAGGATTATGGAGTTGCAGCTATGGCACTTGGCAAAGCTGCATATGCAATCCACCAGTCCGGCAGATGGTACACAGATGAAAATATCGACCGGATGCTTATGGAGAGACACCTTAACAAGAAAGCCAGACGAAGCTCACATAAGAATCATATCAAAGGACCGAAAAAGCGCACAGAGGAAGATGATGAGAGGTTTGCACAGTCGTTTGAGAAAATGATACTGATGGCAAAATCAAAGGAAGACTAATAAAGGATTGGAGCATTACAGATGAAGACAGCAATAGTATATGCATCAGTGCATCATGGAAACACAAAAAAGATAATTGACGAGATAGCAAAGACAAACGATGTCGAGCTGATAGATGCGATACAGACGGTAGAGAAAGACCTGTCGGAATATGATTTAATCGGTTTTGCATCGGGAGTATATGGTGGAAAGTTCCATCAGTCGGTGCTTAAGTTTGCATCAGTCAATCTCACAGACAATAAAAATGTATTTCTTATCTGCACATATGGCGGCAGACCTGTCTTTAAGTCAATTGAACAGGTGATAGCATACAAACATGACAACATTGTTGGAAGGTTTTCATGCAAGGGATTTGATACGTTTGGTCCGTTCAAGCTGATTGGCGGTGTATCAAAGGGACATCCGGATGAGAAGGATATTGCGGCGGCTGTAGAGTTTTACAATGGACTAACAGAACAGCCAGCAGTATCCCATGATTAGAGGGGCAAAAGGTCATTCTGAGACATTAATTATGGTCAATCATTCCAGATGTCATCGAATGCGTCCGCGAGCTCGTCTTCACTCGTGCAAGCAGGGAAAAAGTCAAACATAACATCGTCCCAGAGCTCTCCCTCCGTCATATCCTCCTCCTCGTCTTCTATATCCTCTTCGTTTTCTATATTCTCCTCTTTTTCCATGCATTCCTCTTCTTTCATGAATTCCTCGTCTGCCGTGAATAGTAGTGCTGTATTCATACTTTTTCCTCCTTCAGAACATTTCAAGCTATTAGTACTTGCCTTAGTATAACATACTGGTCATACAAAAACAAGCGTAAAAATATTTTACCTCTTGTTGACATTTTCATCAATGCTTGATATATTATATATTAAAGATTAATACAAACAGAAAGGAATTATTATGTCATACGAATATCTAATTGGAATACGACTTGCTACACCCGATTCATCAATTCAACTTAATCAAGAACCTTTTTCAAGTGCAATTTTTTCCGCCATTGAAGAGTATAATTCGCGTTCGGAATTGGCTCCCAATCCTAAAAACATTAGTTTAAAGTCTGATAATTTTTTTGAAGATTCATTCATCATTACATTAGCAAGTGAAAAAGAACTTGCTTCAGCAGGCAAAGCTTTACGAGTTTTTTCACAAATAATTACAAAGTCAGGAACATTTAGTTCATATATAAAAAACGGTAAAGTATTTTCTACTTTTCCTGTAATGCAAACTGGAAAAGAACAAAAAATCCTAGATCCTGATAAAATATCAGACGTAGAAGTATTAAAATCACTTATTGATTATGTTTGCAACAAAAGTGATTCGAATTCAACCACCTATAAAAGAAAGCGAAGTGCAATGGCTCAGATTAAACGGATAGCCCTGGAATCTGGAATATATACTATTAATTAATATTTCATAGATAATTCTAAAGAGCTTAAATAGTACAAAACGTAAAATTCTCCTTGATAGAATCATTCACGTAACTGCAGAGAGGCAATTAATGAATTAAGATGTTAGATAAAATGAAAAGAAAAATGTATATCTTTCTAAATTAGGGATACCAAGAGCGATATATGCAGGAAATTTTGTTAAAGAGAAGAAACTTTTATATTGTACGTGCGAAAGGCGAATAAAAAATGAAAAAAGATGAAAAAAAGGCATATCTTGAGGATTATATTCCAGTTCAAGATGAGGTTACTGGTAATTGGTGTGTACAGATGGGATATGGTTTAGAAAGTGGAGATGTTGAGTATATTGCATCTGAATTCTCCGGAACCGGGTTAATATATCATTTTATGTATAATGGAGAGATAGATCATGTCCATGGCTTCGATGGTGTGTTGGCTGCTGTGTTGAAAGATCCGGAACATGTAGATATCGTAACTCAACATGGTGAATATTCAGAACAGGAAATACAAATGATTGAGGGCGTGAAGAGGGCTGCTAAATTTGTAAAATCACATAACCGGCCTATGACCACGGCTGAGTTGCGTAGAAATCGAGAAGAAATTGCTATGGAATGAAATGCGTTAGATAAACTAAGGAGAATCTACATAATGGCGACATTTATTATTGGAGATATTCATAATACTCTAACGAAACTTAATGAGATGATTAGGTTAATATCACCTACGATGCAAGATCAGGTTATTCTTTTGGGTGATTTATTTGACCGTGGAGGTGCCGAGCCAGATCCGCTTGGTGTTTACTTTAGAATTATGGGGATAAACACAAATATAAAATGGATCCGTGGTAATCACGACCAACTTATGGCAGAGTATATCTATACTTACTACGGACCAGACCGGTAATAATAATTGTATTTTGCCCCTCAATCCGCTATACTATAACTAAGTATAGCGGATTGATACGTTTTGTGGAGGTTCATATGGTGAGTACTTTAAAACTGCCGGTAGGAATTGATAGTTTTGAAAAAATCAGAAGGAACAACTTTTATTATATTGACAAGACAAAGCTCATAGAGCAATTGGTTGAAACCGGTGGAGAGGTCACCCTTTTTACACGCCCGAGGCGTTTTGGAAAGACTCTCAATATGAGCATGCTAAAAAGTTTTTTTGAGATGGGCGCGGATGAGTCATTGTTTGATGGCTTATATATTTCAGGCAACAAAGAGCTTTGTGACAAATATATGGGAAAGTACCCGGTTATTTTTTTGTCACTCAAGAGTGCTGAAGGACGTTCATTTGATGATGCAAGATATATGATTACTGAGCTTATAGGAATAGAGGCAGAAAGATTCGGCTTTTTGGAAGATAGTGAATATCTGTCAGAAAATGAAAAAAAGCGTTACAAGGCGATTATTGCATTGAAGGATGGAACGAATGCAATGGATGAAAAAGCGCTTGTATCGAGTCTGCAGATTTTATCTCAATTATTATATAAGCATTTTGGGCAA
>ENA-OUOU01000543-OUOU01000543.1-human-gut-metagenome-genome-assembly--contig:-NODE-543-length-22821-cov-7.165554_pt1 | contig 22821 bp, 16 predicted proteins | sample MGYA00237936_ERZ548765 | MGnify/ENA primary metagenome ERZ548765 (study PRJEB26490, sample SAMN05356889) | human gut metagenome | biome: terrestrial biome; feature: human-associated habitat; material...
GTTTGACACGAAGGGAGAGTGGTTCATTGAAGATGCCCGAAAAGCCGACCCCAGCGCCATGCCCGATTTCCAGTTACTCTGCGGCGGATTTCCTTGCCAGACTTTCAGCATTGCAGGCTCCCGAAAAGGATTCGGAGATCCGCGCGGCACTCTCTTCTTTGAACTGGCCCGATTGGCTGAAGCCAGGAAGCCTTCGTATCTGCTGTTTGAAAATGTACCCGGCCTGTTATCTCATGACGGAGGGCGGACATTTGCGACGATCCTTAACACGCTGGACAGACTGGGGTATGGCGTGGAATGGCAATGTCTTAACAGCAAAGATTTCGGCGTTCCCCAGTCAAGAAACCGCGTGTACATTGTCGGATATCTTGATGAGCGATGTAGAGGAAAAGTATTTCCTTTCACCGAAACAACAGGAAGTTCTCTTATTCAAACCCACGGCGGGCACCAAGGAGAGCGCGTCTACTCCCCCGAAGGACTAAGCTGCACATTGGCGGCCAATCCGGGCGGCTTCGGTGGCAAAACCGGGCTGTATGAGGTGGGAGTGCCGATCAAGTGCGCCACAAAAACCGGCTACCAGATGGCACAGGTCGGTGACAGCATCGACCTGAGCTACGCCACAGTCAACAGTCGGCGCGGACGGGTTGGTAAAGAGATTGCGCATACACTTACAACGGGCTGCCAACAAGGCACTGTTGAAGTTCGCCCGGTCAAAAATCCCATCAAGTCCGACCTCGCCCGCAACACCGAACGCACCGGTAAGCCTGGCGCACCCATGCATACACTTACCACAAAAGACCGTCACGGTGTTCTGTACGAGGGTCGCATCCGCCGCCTGACGCCGCGCGAATGTCTGCGGCTGCAGGGTTGGGCAGATGACCGCATCGACACGGTGCTTGCCATTCAAAGCGATAACCAAGCCTACAAGCAGGCAGGCAACGGCGTGACGGTCCATGTGGTGGAAGCCATCGGGCGGCGCATTGCCAAGATGGACGCAGAACTGCGGGGTGAGGCGCTTGCCCCTTGATTTCCGTGACCAGTATTTTGGCTGTGAAATTGAACTGACCGGGATAAACCGCGCCACGGCAGCCCAAACGCTGGCCGACTTATTTGGCACCCGCGCCGAGCATTCCGGCGGTGGCTACGATGCCTACCGTGTCAAAGATTTGGACGGTAAAGAGTGGAAAATCGTTCGGGACGGCAGCATCCATCCCGAATGCCGCAGGCGGTCTGTTCTTATTGGGGAGACCTACAAGGTTGAACTGAACTCTCCGAAACTCGAATACGGCGAGATGGAAAAGCTGCAGGAGGTTGTCCGTTCCTTACGCCGCGCAGGCGGCATCGTAAACGACAGCTGCGGAATGCACGTCCATGTGGATGCAAGCAAGCACACGCCGCAGAGCCTCAAAAATGTGCTGTCCATCATGTATTCCAAAGAGGATATTTTGTTTGCAGCACTCAAAGTCAACCCTGCCCGCATCGACAGCTACTGTCAGGCGGTGGATGAGCCTATTCTGGAAGAAATCCGCAAGCTGCCCAGCGGTGCAAGTATGGATCAACTGAAAGACCGCTGGTATCAAGGGAGGGATGGGAGTGATTATCACTACCATTCGTCACGGTACAGGGCTTGTTATGCGCAGAAAAAAGTTATGCTGAGAATCTTTTAGAACAGACGTTACTTCGAGACTGTTCACCAGAAATCTCAGCATAATTTTCTACAAGGTCTTTAAAAACGCCTTTAAGTCAGGGTCGTCGTTCCAATCCGGCATGGCAGGCGTATTCATCCTCGTGTCCATTGTTTCTAATGCCTTGCGCCGGGCTTCGGGATTGGCTTTTGCGTAAACCTGTGTTGTCTCAATAGATTCGTGCCCTAAAAAGTCACGAATATAAATGAGATTTTTGCCTGCCTCAACAAGATGCATTGCTTTAGAATGCCGGAGACAATGCGGTGTAATCTGCGGAAAAAATGAACCCACTGCAGTATTTGCTTTGTGGATATATTTTGCTAGCACGTAGGAAACACCGCTTCGAGTCAACTTTTTCCCTTGCGGATTTGTAAACAGCTGGTCATTGCGGCGTTCTGGTATATCAAGATGGTTCTCACAAATGTATTGGCGCAATACCTGTGCACACGGTTTGGTAAGCGGAACATCTCGACTTTTTCGCCCCTTCCCTAATAAATGTACAACCGGTAGTGAATCTATTCGGATATCGCAGATTCTTAAATCGCAAAGTTCCTGCACTCGTGCAGCTGAATCGTAAAGGAGAAGAAGCATCGCCAAGTCTCTGCGACCTTTTGGCGTGGAAATATCAGGCTGTTCCATTAGAATATCGGTTTGCTGGTTACTCAAATATTGAACCGTCGGCTTTGCTGCTTTTTTGCTGTCAATTGAAAGAATGCGCTGACACAGAATCATTTCATCCGGGCATTCAATTTGTACATATTTTGCAAATGACTTCAGCGCAGCAAGTCGTTGGTTTCGAGAAGATATACTGTATTTGCGTTCAGTTTCAAGATATTGTAGAAATTCAAGAATCAGTTCGCGGGAAAGGTCGTTAAAAAGCATTTTCTCTAATTTAAAGCCACAATACTTTTCAAGGTAGCCATGAAAAATAACAAAGGTGTCCCGGTAAGAGTAAATTGTATTTGTACTGACATTTTTAGTTCCTGCCAGATACACGCTAAAGTATGCGGAGACTAAACCGGCGTAGCTGCATCTATTCCTCATTGCAAAGTACCTCTGTAATGGTATGGAATCGGTCATTGAATGGTTCGGTGACTTCCATATAGGCTTCCGGGACAAGCCTCAAGTATTTTTCGGTTGTTGTAATTCGGTCATGCCCAAGAGCAGTGCGGAGAATCGGCAAACAGGTATATATGTCTTTTCCTTCGGAACTCCATTTGTTTAGAATGTGGACCGCAAAGGAATGCCTGAGATCATGGAGACGAGGCCCTTTTCCTCGACCTCGGTGTGGAATCCCGGCATCAAATAAGCATTTTCGAAAAATATCGTAAATTGTACTTGTATCATAGAATCCGCCATCAGGAGCAGGGAAAAAGTAAATACTTTTTGCATTTGCCACTAATGGATTACTGCGGTAGGATTTCATGTATGTAAGCATTGAGTCCGAAATTCCTACCAGCCGTTCTTTGTCTCCTTTTGCACCGTATATGGCTAAAACTCCAGCATCCAAATCAACATCTGCAACCTTAAGGTGCAGAGCCTCTGACACGCGCAGCCCACATGTATAAAGCAGGCGAAACAGAACCGGCATAACTAAATGTCGTAGTGGAGATTCTGAAGATTCTTTGGTACAATCTACCGCAGAAAACAATCTCTCGATTTCGTCTTTCGTAAAAATGTAGGGAACGAAACATTTATTTACATGAGGCGCAGGGTGGAATGCACATGGAGCATCATAGCCATTGCTGTGCAAATACTTACAAAGAATTCGCACATACGAAATCCGAAAACATTGCGTGGTTTCGTTTTCGTGAGGTCTCTTTTTCTCCCACTTTTGCAGCAGTTCTTTCGAAATGGCAGGTATACGCAATTGTTGCTCATTGCAAAAGTCATCGAATGCACTGAGTGCCTCAACACCGGCGTTGTATTTATTGCCAAGGGCACGTTTTTGCTCCACAACATCCAGCATATATGGTGCAAGCACACTGGTAAAATGGGGTTCAAGAAGTTTTTCCTCAAACACTAATCAGTCACCTCCAATGCGCAGCTGCGAAGCTGACGTACATTTACACCAATATATTTTTGAGTAGAATCGGCATTTATGTGTCCTAATACACCCTGAATCGAGGTAATGGGGATTCCTTCATCTAACATATGTGTTGCGAGGCTGTGTCGAAGCGAGTGAAGCCCGTGGTGCTTTATTGAATCCAAAGGAATGCCCGCTTTTCGCATATGCTTAATAAGAATGTTGTCAAAATTTTGCAGAGAGACGTATGGAGCGACTGCGCGGAGAAAAATTTCCGGGGCATCGCTTACAGGCCTTCCATTTTTCAGATAGTCTATTACAGCCCATCCAACATCTGTGGGAAGTGGTAAAGTTATCGGCTCTCCTGTTTTGACTTGGGTGAAAGACACCAAATGCTGTTCCCAATTAAAATTGGCAGGGCGAAGATTACGTATATCGCTGGTTCTAATGCCGAGTTTTACTGCAATCATTAAAACTGCATAATCGCGTTTCCCTTGTGGACTTTCACGGTCAACAGATGCAAGGATACTTTCGATTTGGCTAAGATCTAATGTTGTAGGAATTCGCGCGGAAGCGGATACTTTTACAATTGGCATCATTTTCAAAGACAAATCTGTTTCCTTGTAGCCACTATGCGCAAGGTACTGAAAAAAGCGTAAAAGGATACTGTAATGGAGCCTTACAACCGAATTGCTGTAATTGCACGAAACAACTTTGACGTATCGATTTACAATATCTGCTGAAAGTAATTTGTAATCCGTGACTCCAACGCTGAACAAATAATCTGTAAAGCGAAGAAGAACATTTCTGTGGCTGCGCAGCGTATTCTCCCTGCGTCCGTGGAGAGATAGCTTTTGCAAGTAGTTGACCGCACCTTCTTGCAGTCCTGCAGGGAACTCTCGATTCAACCTCCGCCGAAGCATAACCGCGTTGAAATGTTGGTAGTCTGACAACAAATCCATTGCACGGTGAACTCGTGAGCATCGCCGTTCTACTGTTCCCGGCTGCACACCGTAGCAATCCAGCATGAACTGCTGAGCCAATTCCGCTGTAAAATATTTCTTTTCATTTTTATTGCAGTACGCTAACAGGTTCCTAAACGTCGAACGAAAGCCTTGAATATAGTTTTCGCTATAGTGCTTTGCAATGATGCAGGGGATAACTCTTTCCACAAGTTCATACACGGTCAGTCGATTTCCATCATCCACAAATAACAACCTCCATCATATCTGGAATACTCAAATTATATAGTTATTATGTAGAGAAAAACAGACTGTTTTTATAATTTTTGCCGCTGTACAATTAAAGTTTGGAACGTGGGATACATAATCGCTTTCTTGCCATAAAAGGCGTTATGTTGAGCTCAACATAAGGCTTGCAATATGCATTCTGTATTCTATCACGGTACAATCGAATGGCGGTTGTTCAACTCCACGCTCCATGCGGGTGAAGCCAAAGCAAACATCATTCTGGCTATGGCAATCTCGGCGCAGGGCATCAACCAGAAGTACACGCAGTTCCGGAAAACGCCCATCGGGGATAATCCGGCGTTCACCTTCCGCACCTTTCTGCTGCGGCTGGGGCTGATTGGTCCTGAGTACAAAAATGTGCGGATGCACCTGCTGAAGAACCTGCCCGGTGACAAGGCGTGGCGGCACGACAAGTCGCTGTATCCCAGCAATCAACCACGGCCCCGCACGGACGAGGCCAGATAGGAGAAGAAATGTCGAAAAAAGAATACTTTGCCTATGGCTCCAATCTGAATTTTGAGCAGATGGCCTACCGCTGCCCGGAGGCAACCGCCGTGGGTATCGCCAAGCTGGACGGCTATGAGCTGGCATTCCGGCGCGGCTACTTGACGATTTTGCCCAAAGAGGGCGCAAGCGTAGAAGGGCTGATCTGGTCTGTCACCGACCATGACGAATCCCAGCTTGACTGTTACGAGGGTTACCCGACATTCTATGACAAGGAGACCATGACGGTCACGGATGCAGACGGCACGCCGCACAAAATCATGGTTTACACCATGAACGCGCCGTACCGCGACCAGTTGCTCCCGGTCAGCAGCCGCTACAATGCGGTTGTCATGCAGGGGTGTCTGGATGCGGGCATCTCTCCGCAACAGTTCTATGATGCTGACGAAAAATACCGCAAAGCCTACAAGGCCAGAGCCGCGCCGGTCCCTAAGAAACACGCTCCCGAACGCTAACCAAGCCCGCTGCACCGCGCAGCGGGCTTTTTCTTTTGCAACAAAAGGAGAAATTCGTATGAAGAACAAACACAGAATAAAGCAGGGCTTGTCGCTGCTGCTGGCGGGTGGAATTGCGCTCACAAATCTGGGCGCAGCGCTGCCCGCCTTTGCAGAGGATGCCCCTGCCACGCCGGAGACAGCTTCAGCGGCCACACCGGAAACCGCTGAAGCCAATGTCCCGACACCGAATCTTTCGCAGATCACTGAAAATCTGTACGACGATCTGCCGGACGCGCCTACCGGCAGTTACCTTGGCAGCATGGGTCTGCCCGTGGCAACCGGCGAAACAAAAATCGGTATCTCCGCGTGGGTTTCTGACCTGTATGACGGCGTAGATGCCCATATGGATGCCGATGCGCTGAACGCAGATGAGAACACGGTCACAATCGGCAAAACTCCCGGTACAGACTATGCCATTGTTCCGCTGCTGGCGCAGGTCGAATACCCGGCAGACGGTGCGGTATCCGAAATCATACTGCCGGATGATGTAGAGCTTTTAAGCTATCTCTCCACCGATTATGAGCCTATCCCGGCAGACGAGCAGGAGCAGGCTGAAATCCTGCACCAGACATACTCGGAGCAGTCGGCGGCAGCCATTGGCCTGTATGTGAAAGCCTCTGCCGATTTTACGGCGCAGCTGGTCTATACGGATTCGGACGGCAGTTCGCAGTCAAAATCTATCCATGTACAGATCAGCGAGGATGCCGCACCCACACAGATGTATGCCGACACCGGCGATGACAGCATTGCCGCCTATGCTGCAGGACCGACTCCGCCGTATGCCACCGGCAAAATCACCAGTATTGCCAAGGAGGGCGGCACATGGCTGATTTGGTTCAACGGTCAGGAAGCCTACTGCTGCAGCCACGGCCTGAACGGCCAGCCCAAGGGCTGCCCCACCTACAGCTTCTCTCATGTGTCCCGCCTTGAACCCGGCCAGTATACGCCGGGCAACCACTATGCAAACCAGGTCAACATCTGGGGCGGTCTTGGTCAGCTGAGTCTGGATATGCTGGATGACCGTCCTGTTGTGGCAAGCCTTGAAGATGATCCTGAAGGCTGTGAAGAACAGCCGGACATCCTTGGCAGCCTTTACGATGAAACCCAGCAGTGGATCATGGAAAACTATCCCGACAGCTACGCGGCGCAGACCTATATTGCTGCTGCAGAAGAACTGGTAAACGGTACAGATGCGCAGTCCGGGGAAAATGGCTACTACACCTACATCTATAACCCGCCCGCAGGGTATGCGTGGCAGGTTGTGGCGCTGGTCGGTGAAGAAATTGCGGGCGGCACTGAGATCCCGGATGTGCCGAGTGTTCCGGAACCGAAGTATTATTCCGCTGCATGGACAGCTCCCGCCCAGACTGCTGGCGGCAGCTTTGATCTGACATTCACTGTCAACACCGACAAGTACCAGCTGAACACGCTGGAAAAGGTGGACGGCGCGGTCATTACCGTCACGCCCAGCCGGACCGGCGGCAGCGTGGACGGCGGCAGCTGGCAGATGACCCCTGCCGGAGCGCAGACCATTACCACAAGCGGTCACACGCAGGATGACAGTTTTCACCTCAACGGCGGTGACGGTTCTGCCACATGGACGGTTCACTACGAGGTGTCCAAGACCAGCACCAGTACGCTCAGCGGGCAGGAAGGACCGTTCACCAGCCAAGCCGAAGCAGACGCCGCTGCCGAAGCCGCCAAGAATGCGGCCATCGGGCAGCTGCAGAACGAAGCGCAGGGCATGGTGGACGCTGCCATTGCCGCGGCACGGGCGCAGCTTGCGAATGTCACCTTTGCATACGATGAAGTCACCATCCCGCACGGCTTTGATTCAACGCCCGGCGCGCTGGGCAGCCACCAGACCATTACTGTTCCGGCTAATAGTTCCAATGACTATAAAATGCAGAACGATGAATGGTCGGTAAAAGTCAGCATCGACAAAATCGACAGTGAAACCAAGCAGCGCATCAAGGGCGATGCCGAGTTTAAGATTTTTGCGTGGGACACCGTTCGGCAGTGCTATATCCCCAATGGTGGGTATAACCAATACAAGGTTGAACGCCAGAGCGACGGCACTTATAAGGTCATCAACCACAGCGACTATGCAGGCGGTTCGGACGATTTGTTCTACACCCAGCGCAATGAGGGCAAGTTTGTCATCGTGGAGAGCCGCGCCCCCAGCGGGTATTACGGCGATTGGACGGATGTGACCAAACCCGGCACGGCAGGCTCTGTGCTGGGCAAGCGGGCGTATGCCTTTGAAATCACGAAAGCGTTGGACGGTCAGACGATTTGGCTGGGCAACGCCGATTATAACGCCGACATTACCACGGCCAACAGCGGCGGTACGCTTATCGACACCGGCGAGGGCATCGTCACTATCACCTTTGGCAGCCGCAATGCAGATAAGACCTACGCCACAGACCCCACGGGCATTGCCAACAACGAAGATTCCTACACCATGCACGCCAATGCCGACAAGATGCAGAACGACCGTGTCCTCGGCAATATTCTGCTGACAAAAGTGGACTTGGACGCCGCACGGTATCTGGCTGCGGGCAGCAACGGAGATACCACGCTGGAAGGTGCTGTGTACGATCTGTACGCCGCTGACACGATTGAACATCCGGATGGTGTTTCGGGTGTGGTGGATTACTCCAAAATCACCGATGCCAACGGACAACCTATCTGGCACACCACTGTCCTCACCAACGGCGGCTGGGATACCGATTACCTGCCCATTTTGCAGAAAGACCGGCTGGTAGCCTCTGCCAAAATCACAGACGGAAAGCTGGCTTTTGCCAACCTGTACATGGGCCGCTACTATCTGGTCGAGCGTGCCACCGGGCTGGTGCTGCCCATTGACGGAAACGGCAAGCTGTATGTTACCGGGAAGTATCCGCAACTAAACAAGAAGCTGGAACGCACCGGCAAGTATAGCAATTTGGCTCGGAAGAATAATGAATATACCGATTACATCTACAAAAATCAGTATTCCGCCGTAGCTGAGAGCCGTAAGCTGAACGGCGGCAAGGCGTGGGATGGCTACTATCTGTCTTATGCCAAGGGCTACCTCTGCGATGAGGTCAACCACTACAAAACGCTGACCTATGCGGATGAATCGACCTACCACATCCACGCCGTGCAAGAAAGCCAAGACGAAGTGCTGAAATCCGGCTTTAGTTTGCAGAAGTTGGTTTCGACCACCGGTCAGCCAAGCCCGGCACTGAAGCTGGAGGGTGCGGGCTTTACCGTTTACCGCATTTCCAAACTGAGCAAGGCCGCGCAGTTCAAACAGAACCCGGATGGCAGCTACGATGCCGCCAGCATCCTGTCCGCCTACCGCAAAGACAATTACGATAACGCCACACTAAAGTATGATTTCACCCATGAGGGACAGGCCGTCGCCAATATGTTCGAGAGCAGCACCGATACGGTCAACGTCTATAACGCGACCTTGACCGCAGACGGCGACTACGCCAACGGCAGGGGCAACGGCTGGATGCCTACGGATCAGCCCGCCGAGTATAGGCTGGGAGAAATTTTCACGAACGATGAGGGCATCTTTCGCGTTGAGGGGCTGCCGTATGGGCAATACCTTATTGTCGAAACTACTATTCCCAAGGATGTGTTCCAGTGCGATCCATTCATCGTGACGGTAGACGCCAACAGCCCGCAGAGCCGATTCACGGTTCCGGCGGGCTGTGTCACTACAGCCACCAATAACTATATGACCTACAACGTGCTGGACGAGGAATTGGAGGGCTATTTGCAGCTTATCAAGACCGACACCGAAACCGGCAAGGCGGTCAAAATCGCTAACACCTCTTTTGCCTTGTACAAATTAGATGACAAGGGTAATAAGACCCGCATTTCCATGATCGACCCCGCCAGCGGCAGCGCCACCAAGAAAACGGATGTGTTCTACACCGATGCAGACGGTCTTATGAAAACACCGGAAAAACTGCCGCTGGGCAGATACCTGATTGAGGAACTGCAAGGTCCGGAAGGATACTATAACGATCCTGCCTACTCGGTGGAGTTTGAAATCAAGTCCGACCGCGTCTGGCAGGTTGTGGGCAATGCCACCAACGACATGGACGAGTACATCGTCACGGAGAAATACTGCAATCACGAAACACTCGGTCAGCTTACCATTCGTAAGCTGGGCAATGTGCTGACCGACTACCAAGATGGACAGTTCATCTACACGCAGGACAACCTCGCAGGCGCGGTGTACGAAATTCACGCTGCAGCCGACATTGCCACACCAGACCGCCAAGGCACCTACTGGTACAAATCCGGCGATTTGGTGGCAACTGTTACCACCGGCGCGGAGGGGCAGGTGGATGAAGTGAAATTCAGTCCCCCCCGCACGCAGGCAACCTATGATTTCTTGAAAATTATCCATAATGGCACCAAGGGCGAGGTAACCGTGACCCTGCCGCTGGGCAAGTACACTGTTACTGAGGTCAAAGCACCCTACGGCTTTATCATGACAAACCAGAGCTACACGGTCGAATTCGGCTGGGACAACCAGCGCAATGATATTGTGCTGGCCAAAACCATCGTCAGCCACGAGCAGGATGGCGACAAAGAGTGTTCATACGGCATTGTCAATGTTAAAGATGCTTCGGATGCCCATAAGACCGCACAGATCCTTGTCTTTGAAAATGCGCGTGTGCTGCCGGTTCCCGAAAAGCCCGATGACAAGGTCAGCAAAATCGGCGTTGGCATCTATAAGCAGGACCGCGAAACACTGACCTATCTGCCCGGTGCTGTGTATGAACTGTACACGGTGGACGATATTTTCGCAGCAGATGGCACGAAGCTGGTGGACGCCGGTGCAAAGCTGGCAACCAGTGACCCAACCAACGACAGCGGTTTTACTTGGTTTGATGTGGATGTGCCCATTCGCGCCGAAACCTATCCGGACTCCGGCAATAGCGGTAAATACCGCATTGTCGAAATCACCGCCCCTGCTGGGTATCTTCTTGATAACAGCCCCATCGAGGTCGAGTTCACCTATGCCGGTCAAGAAGTGGCATGGCAGGTAGTGGATGGCACAAACACCAATTTGCGCACTACGGTGAACATCTCCAAACAGGATGTCACAAACGGCAAAGAGCTGCCCGGTGCCAAGCTGGAGATTCACGAGGCAGATGGCAAGCTGATAGAAAGCTGGACCTCTGCCAAGGCACCCCATACCGTTCGCGGTCTGGAGCTGGACAAGGAGTACACCCTTATTGAAAAGCGCGCTCCTGAAACCTATGCGGAAGCCGAAAACATTGTGTTTAAGCTGGTACAGGTTGGAAACGAGCAGGAAAACGAAGTCTATGTAAAGACCGGCGACACTTGGGAAAAGCTGGACGACACCACCGTAGTCATGCAGGACGCACCTGTATTGGATATTGACAAGGTGGACGCAGGCGGCACCTTGCTGCCCGGCGCAACGCTGACCATCCGTGATGAAGATAAAAACGTCATCGACACATGGGTAACCGACTCCAATACGCATCATGTTCCGATTTCGGAAGATGGTATCCACCTTTCTGACGGGAAAACCGAGTATATCTACACCCTGACGGAAGATGCCGCACCTGCCGGTTATGAGGTGGCAAGCTCTGTTCAGTTCAAAGTCGCACTGGTAGACGAGACTGCCTGCCTGTATCTGCGCACGGATGAAAAGGCAGACTGGGTACGAGCCGATAAGCGCCTTATCACGATGGTCGATAAGGCTACCCCGCACCATGAGGATGCGCCAGAACCTACCCCTGCACCTACTCCGGCTCCCACACCTGCCCCAACACCGGTGCAGACCCCCGCACCGACTTCCACCCCCGCGCCGCAGCTGACGATCCCCCAGACCGGAGACACGTTCCCGGTGGCCTTGCTGGTCGTTGTTGTGTTCGGTTCTATTGCTGCAATCGGTGTGCTGACCTACAAACGCCGCAAATCTGAAGCTGATACCGAGGAGGACGACCAGTGATATGATTTATACCTGCATCGCAGACGGAATCCGCAGTCCGCCTGCGTTTTTTCTTAAGAATAAATATAAGGAACCGATGAAAATGCAAAATGAAAACACAAAACGCGTATGGCTGTATGCGCGAATTCCCGGTAATGATGGCGAAACACTTCGCTGCATCCGTGAGTGTGCAGCGAAAGCACAGCAGGACAACTGCAAAATTGTCGGCACCAGCGCTGACGAAAGATATGGCTGGCTGCTGCGCCCCGGCTACCGTGAAATGATGCGGCAGGTCAAGGCCGTGGAAATTGACTGCATTTATATTTACCGTATGCGCCAGATCAGCGGCAAGGAACAACACCTATACCGCTTTTTCCAACAGGTCATGCAGCATGGCGTCAAGGTCGTAACGCTGGAATACAGTCTGCGCGACAGACTGCATGAGTACAGGTTGGGAATGAAAATTGAAAACTATGCAGCGCGGCACAAACTGCCCTTACCATGGTGAGCTGCGAAAAATGTCGCAGACTATGACTGAAAAGTGCGGAAAAATGTCGCAAGAAGGGATGAACTATGATTGAAGAAACCGCAGTTCGCGTGGAAATCAACGCTGCGCGGTTTGCCAGCCAGAGCATTTTTGATATACTCCGGCTGACGGTGCAGGCAATGAGCAGCCAGAATTATGGGCAGCAAAGCCTGAGCGCGCTCAACCGGCAGGAACGTCCGCTGGCATCGGTGGACGTGAATGAAAAAACGCTGCCCTACATCCGCAGGCAGCTGAAGCAATATTCCGTAGATTTCTCTGTCACAAAAGACCGAGACACCGGTCAGATGTATTTGTGGTTTAAGGGGCAGGATGTGGATCGTATTCAGACTGCGTTGGAAAACTGCATTGCAGAGCGCGGCAAAGAACGCCCAATTCCGGAACTGAGAGACCTATGCGACCGCGCCGCGCAGCGGGTCAAAGAGATGAACCAGTCCCGCCCTGTGCCGCCGCCGGAACATGGAGAACGCCTATGAACCAGCCGAAAAGAAACCTGAGAATTTGGATACCCATTGCAGCGGTTTTATGCTTCTGGCTTGGTAACTGGATGGGTCACACATACGAACTCACCGAGGGAACTACTACGCACCGGCTGGCGGCTGCACTGAACCTGAACAGCCTACTGCTGCACCCGTTCAGGCTCTCGGCAGACGCCTTCTCACTTGGCTGCGGCATTGCCGCAGCGCTCATGGCAGGGCTTATTTACCTTTGTGTGAAGTACAGCAAGCACCGCCTGATGCCTCAGAAAGAGTACGGCAGCGCCCGATGGGGCGGCCCGGAAGATATTGCCCCTTTTCTGGATGAAAACGCGCAGAACAACCTGCCACTCACGGCATCGGAAAGCCTGAGTCTTTCTCCAAAAATGAAAGTCACGGCAAACGATAACTATAACCGCAATAAGAACGTGATCGTGTTCGGCCCATCTGGTTCCGGTAAGAGTTACAGCGTTGCCGGCCCGCAGCTATTGCAGTTTAACAGTAACTATGTGCTCAGTGATCCGAAGGGAGAGTTGCTTCAGGAATATGGCAATGTCCTACTCTCTCAAGGATACAAAGTGAAAGTGTTCAACCTGAAAGACAGGGATAAATCCGACCATTATAACCTTTTCACCTACATAAAAAATGAGGATGATATTCTGGTCGTCACCAAGAACCTTGTCAAAAACCTGAAAGAAGATCCCACCGCCAAGAGCACCGCCGACCCGATATGGGAGGAAGGCATGACGGCACTGCTGGAGGCACTGATCGGCTATGTGTTCTACGAATTGGAGCCGGAAGAACGGAACATGAACAGCGTTATGACGCTGCTCCTTATGCTGGAATCGCAGGGGAATGGTCCTAACAGCGTAAGCCAGCTGGACCTGCTGTTTGATGACCTGAGCATCAACAAGCCGAACTCCTTTGCTGCAAAGCAGTATAAGCTCTATAAGATGGCTCCCGGCAAGACCGCACAGAGCATCAATGTGTCGCTGGGGCTGCGCATGAGCGCATTCAACATTCCGTCCATTGCCAATATCTGCGCGGACGATACGATTGATCTGCGGGAACTGGGCAGCGAGAAAAAAGTGGCGCTCTTTGTTGTTACGCCCGACACAACAACCGCCTACAATTTTTTGGCGGCAGTTATGTTCCAGCAGTGCTTTCAAATTCTGGTGGATATTGCAGACCATCGCCCGGATAAGCGCCTGCCACGGCATCTGCGGTTCCTCTTGGATGAATTTCCGAACATCGGCATGATACCGGATTTTCAAATCCTTATCAGTACGATTCGCAGCCGTGACATTGCCTGCACCCTGATTTACCAGTCATTGAACCAGCTGAAAAGCCAGTACAAAGATGACTGGGCGACCATCTATGAAAACTGCGATTCTATGATCGTTCTTGGCGCAGGCGGTAACCCGGAGAATCTGGAGTTCTTCTCCAAGGCGTTGGGCAAGGCAACCATTGAAGTCATGAACACATCGGAGAACAAAGGCAGTCAAGGCTCGTATACGAAGTCCTATCAGGCTCTTGGACGTGAGTTGATGACCCCAGAAGAAATCCGAACCATGCCCCGGAACTGGTGCCTGCTGATGATTTCCGGTGTGGCACCCTTTTATTCGCGCAAATACAATCTGAAAGATCATCCCAATTACCATTTGGTAGAAGCGGAAGGCGGCAAGCCTTTCGACTATGACAGACGCGCAGAGCAGTCTTTTGCGGACTTTATCAGCAATGTAAAGAACGTAAAGACTGTAAAGCTCTGTGCCGAAAATAACAACTGAACGGAGAAATGAACAATGGAAATGGTATCTACGATTACGACTCTCATCTCGAATGTTGTCACCTTTGCCGGTGGCCTCCTGCTGCTGTTTGGTGCGGTAACGCTGGGCACCAACCTGAAAGACCATAACGGCCCCGGTATCAGCAGCGGTGCATGGGCAATGGCAGGCGGTGTGCTGATCATTGCGGTCGCCACCTACTTTGGCACGCTGACGGTCGGGTAAAGGAGGGTTGCACTATTTTTGAAGATACGATACGCAGCCAGTTGGAGGGCATTTCTGCCACGGTCAACTCTATGGGGCAAAATTCCGGTTTGCTCAGCAGCCTGACAGACTGGAACAGCACGTTGGCGGGCTATGCCGACAGCATAAGCACCGGCGTGGTCATGCCGGTGGCGCTGACCCTGCTGGCGCTTTTTATGATTCTGGAGTTGTACAATGCCACCCAGCGCATTGCCATGAACGGCAGCAACAACGCTTTTACGATCCAGCAGATTGCGCTGGTCATGCTGAAAATTGTTGTTTGCCGGTGGGCGGTAGTACATACAACGGAAATCCTGAACGCACTCTTTGAAATCGCATCCACCGTGACTACGGGCATATCCGGTTATGTCGGCAGTGGCGAGGTCAATACGACCGTTGACATTGAAAATGCCATCGCCGCGCTGCCGGGCGGCATTGGCAACATGCCGGTGGCGTTGGAGTTGATGGTTGTTGGCTGGATGCTGCGCATTGTGAACATCGTGGTCAACACCATTGTGGCTGCGCGGTTTATAGAGCTGTATGTCTACAATGCGATGGCATCGCTGTCCATAGCCACACTCTGCTATCAGGAGCTGCACGGTATTGCGGTGAACTTCCTCAAATCCTACCTCGCAGTTGCCTTGCAGGGCGCGGTGCTGTATCTGGTCATCGGCTTTTATCCGGCACTGGCCGGTTCGTTGGGCACCGGTGGCAGCATCACGGAGCAAGCGTGGGCAATGCTGGGGCAGTCGGTGATCCTGCTGGTGGCAGTGTTTATGAGCGGAAAGTTCACGAAAGCGATTACCAGTGCAATGGCATAACTACTCATTGGAGATAGGAGCAACTATGATTGCCACAAAAACAAACCTCGAAATCACAGAGTACAGAGAAAAGTTCTTTTTGGGGCTATCTCTCCGCCAGCTGGCCTGCTTTGCTGCGGCTGCGGTGCTGGCGATTGCGACCTGCTTTGTCTGTCTGCACTGGTTGCGGATGGATATGCAGGTCGTTTCTTATATCGTCATGGTGGAGGTGCTGCCTTTTCTGGGACTGGGCTTTATCCACCGTGACGGTTATCCGTTTGAAAAGCTCGTGAAAATTTACTGGGCATGGCACAGCGAAAATGCAGCGATGCCGATCCGCCCCTATAAGGAGAGTCGAAATGTTCAAAAGAAAAGAACTCGCAGAAATTCCGAATGTGAAACCTATTGCCGCCGAAACGAAAAAGCAGCGCGCAAAGGAAGGAAAGCAGCGGTCAAAGCAGCTGCGCAGATCCGCAAAACAATCCGAAATGAATGCCGCGCAGAGCGCCCGCAGCATCAAGAAGCGCCGTGCACCTGAGAAGGCTGCGGACTGTCTGCAATACGAGCGTATGTACGAAAGCGGCATCTGTGAGGTGGAGCCGGGACTTTTCTCCATGACAATGGCGTTCACGGATGTCAATTTTCAGCTGGCACGGCAGGAGGAGCAAAAAAGTCTTTTTACCCAATACAGCGAATTTCTGAATTATTTCGACCCGGACACACATCTGCAAATCAGTCTTGTGACCAGGCGCGTGGATGAAGCGGAGTTCCGCCGCGACACGTTTCTGCCGCTGCGCGGTGATGCCCGTGACCGGTACAGCGAGGAAATGAACCGCGTTATATCGGAAAAAGCGCTGCAAGGGCAAAATGGACTGATTCGGGAGAAGTATATCACTATCAGCTTGAAAGAGGATGATTACAGAAAAGCGCAGGTTCGGCTGCTCAAACGCGCCGAGGACATCCAAAACCTGTTCAAGCGCATGGGCAGCACTGTACGCAGGCTCTCCGGTATCGAGCGCCTGAACCTGCTGCATGGTATTACCCGTCCGGAAGAAGTTATGAAATTTTCTTATGATTGGCTGCTGGCAGAAGATTCCCTTACGACAAAGGATTTCATTGCGCCCAGTGGTTACAACTGGAAGCCGGAGCATGATGATTCCCGCGCTGTGTACAATGACCGCTACCAGTTTGGCGAGTATTATGGCAAGGTGCTGTATCTGCGGGATATTGCCCCGCAGATGAAAGACAACCTGCTTTCACTGCTCAGTGACTTAGACTTTGATAATGCGATTTCCATTCATGTAGATGCCGTCGAGCAGCGCGAAGCCGTTGAGCAGGTTCAAAAGCAGTTGGCTTATATGCAGAAAGAAAAGGGCGATGGCATGGTCAATGCTGTGCGCATGAACCTGCCCGCCTACATGGGTGTGCGATATGAGCTGACCAACCAGATCGAAGATGCCGAGGAACTGCTGGATAACCTGCACAATTATAACCAGAAGATTTTCAAGGTCTGCATCCTGATCCACACCTATGGCCGCAACAATGCCGAACTGGACGAGCGTGTGCAGCAAATCTGCAATACTGTGCAGCAGCAGACGTGCCGGTTCAGCCCTATCCCGTTTGAGCAGTGCGCTGCCATGAACAGCGTTTTACCACTTGGAAAGAAATGGCTGGCGCTGGAGCGCACTCTCCTGACAGTGAATACCGCTATCTATGTGCCGTTTACTACGCAGGAACTGTTCCAACCCGGTGGACTGTATGAGGGCACCAACGCCCGCAGTAAAAATCTGATTATGGTCAACCGAAAACTGCTGCCTGCCCCGGCTGGTATGGTGCTGGGCATGACCGGCTTCGGCAAATCCTTTGCTGTTATGCAGATGATGGCAGGTATCATGCTGCGCTGGCCGGAGGACGATCTGGTCATCATCGACCCGGAAAATGAATATGCGCGGCTGGTCGAGGCTTTTGGCGGCGAGGTGATTGAAATCTCGGCATCGAGCAAATCTCATATCAATCCGATGGATATTTCAGAAGATTACGGCGACGAAGGTAATCCTATCCAGCTGAAAAGCCAGTTCCTGCGAGATTTCTGCCAACTGGTTTTGAACAGCAAAGAGCTGAGTGCCCAAGAGTGCAGTCTTGTGGACCGCGCAGCGCTGATTACATACCAGAAATATTTACTGCATCCGGAGCGTGAGCAGATGCCCTCGCTGCATGATTTTTACAATAATTTGTCTTTGCAGGGTTCGCAGGCAAAAGCGCTTACGATGGCGTTGAGTATGTATGTGGATGGCACAATGGACCTGTTTGCTCACCAGACAAACGTGGATTTGCAGAACCACTGCATCTGTTTTAATACCGTGAAACTGGGCAAGAGTATGCAGTCCATCGGCATGATGACGGTACTGGACCAGATTTGGAACCGCATCACCCGAAACCGTGTGCTGGGACGCCGCACTTGGATTTTCACCGATGAGTTCCAGCTCCTGCTGGGCAACAGCGCCTGCACGAACTACTACTTCGAGCTTTCCAGCCGTGCCCGCAAGTGGGGCGCCATCCTGACTTCCATTACCCAACACGTTCGCTCTGTGCTGAACAACGAAGATGCCCGGCGTATGTTGTCCGACTGCGGCTACATCAAGCTGTTGAATCAGGCCCCGGACGATGCAAACGACATTGCACGGCTGCTTCATATCTCCGATGAAGAAAAGCGGTATATTGAAAATGCCGAGGTTGGCAGCGGTCTGCTGATTGCAGATAAAGTAGTGGTGCCTTTCAACAATACTTTCCCGCAGGACACTGAGCTGTTCCGTCTGATGGATACGAATCCTAACCGCAAGAAATAAGCCGGGATTGTAGGGGTTATGAAATGTCAGAACTATTCACGCAAACGGATAAGCAGAAGAAACTCTTTCGGACAGAAGAGAATATTGTAGCGAACATTCAGACTCAATTCGGTATGCCGCATACGGGAAAAGACCTTCTGCTTGATGCAAAAATGGGGCCAAATAAAGACCAGTCCAGTCGTCTGGACTCGGAACCAGACGCGCTATCTGATACAGGAATGTCCGATGATGTCGGTGCTGGTGACACATCCGGAATCCTGCATGATTCTGCTGGAGGTAATAAGAATACTATCACCGGCACAAATACACCGCGCTCCAGTCGTACAAGCGCCTATTATGATTTGCTGCGCAGCCAGCACAAGAACGGTCACTATAAAGCTCCTGCATACCGGGTTGTGGATGCCATAGAAAGCCCGCTGCAAGCTGGTGCCGGCGCTTTGAATTATCACGATGACTTCGATACGGATGCCGTTCAAAATGCAGGGCTGCACATAGCGGTTGCACAGACTGTTGTGGAAGGCAATATCATGGCCGCAGCAGCGGACAGCGCTTTTGTAATTGGCAAGCAGACCGGCAATATCCTGAAAGACCTGAAGGATGAAACAATCAATGCTAAAGATGCCTTGAAAGCTGGTGGAAAAGTTCTGCGCCTGCAAGGTGGAAAATCCGTTGTAAAAATCGGTGATGCGACCCTACGCAGTACAGAGCAGTACCTATCTTCATTTCAGGTTTCAACGGATGATTTCACCGGCAGTGTTCCGGGAAAGGTCAAAGAGGCTGCTACCAATACCGGGAACATTCTGAAAAAGATAACCAACGTGGTCCTGCACCCGCTGCGAAATCTGATTGCTATGGGAAAAGTGATCCTGATTGGTGCTGTCATCTTGCTGTTTATGATTATCGTCAGCCTGCTGGGGCAGATGAGTGGAACAACATCCACTTCTGTATTTTGCGCAAATCGTATTGAGGACGTTCAGACACTTGTGCAGAAAATCAACGACTACCGCAATGCAGCGGTTACCGAGGGCATCTATCAGGCATTCCAGAATGACGTTGACCCCAATGGCAATCCCTATGGGTACGATTCGCTCACCGGGCAGCGCAGCAATAATTTGCAGCATGGTGTCACTTGGAACTATGCCAATGGCATCTACAATGACACGGCGGAGATTATTTCCTTGGCGGCAGTATATTACCAGCAGGACTGGCCGCGTTCGGAGCTTTTGTCCGCTTTCAGCGACAATGTGCCCTTTACAAAATTCTGCCGAGCACTGGCAGCGTATGGTCTGGATGTGACTGCACGAGAGTCAGCTCCTTATTCCTGCATGAGCTATGGCGGCTGCGTGAACGGTTACCGTAGCGAAGGCGAGGTAGTTTCCATCAAAGACTACCGCCTTGAAACCCATACTTGCAGTGAGGGCGATGATGCCTGCGGGCAGTACGATGCCGCCGCAGAGTGGCACTGGAATGAAGGTCATGCAGAAAATAAGAGTTATTCTATATGGAAAGAGGACGGCACACATGATGTGACCGTCTTTTTTCCTGTCATTTTCCCGGATGGTGCAACAGGCTCTGAACTTTCCGATTTGCCGGAAGAATACAACGCAGTTGCTGATGGAAAAATCAATGCCGCAGACTGCATCGGCAATATTGTGCTGGATGAAAGTGCTAACTTGTACAAGGGCGAACTGAATGAGTGGTTTTATGCCCCCGATGAACTGACTGTCACTTTTACTGTTGTAACTGGCGAGGGTGATGATGCGGTTTCCGATGATTACGAGGTTACTTTCTCCAATGCAACCGCTATACCTTGGTGTCCCGGAGAGTTGAACGATGGGCAGTACGGTCACTACGATCTCGACTGCACGATTTATCTGACAGGCTATGACCGCTACACAGACCCGGAAACGCAGGCCCCAAACGGTGCGGACGGCGGAACCGGAAATCTGGAAGCGCTGGCAGAAAGTTGTGATTCAGGAACTTTGACCCGGACAATCATTAAGCAGGATCAGTACGGTAATGAGTATGCCGGTAATGCGGTATCCGCCCGATATACAAAAACGATCACGCTGCCCAACGGTGCGAGAGGATTTCAGGGGTGGTATAAGGATGGTGAAGATGCTTATGGAAATGTGGAATGGGCATCGCTTCTGTATCGCATGGACTGGGAAGAACTGTATGGGATTGTGGACGGCATAAAATGCCGCGCCACCGGCAGTGGCATGACCGAGGAAGAACTGCGGCAGCTATTTGCCAGCCTGAATATCGACGCCACGACCGCACGCGGTCAGGTGGTCGCCTTTGCGTTAAGCTGCCAAGGAAAGTTTGTCTATGCCCAGCCATCTTCGCTGCGCGGCGGGCCGGGCAATCCAAGCGTGGGCATCAATCTGGATTGTTCGAGCTTTGTCCAATATTGCTATTGGGCGCAGAACCTGCCTTTTTCCGCAGGCAGCACAGCCGCCTATCGGAACGCAGCAGACCTAGTAAGTATTTCCCCGTCTGAAGTCCAGCCGGGAGATTTGCGCGTGGTATATGCCTCTGGCGGCGAACAGGGGCACGTTCAGATGGCGCTGGGTGGTGATGCGTGGATCGAGTGCTGCTATGGCTATGGCGTTGCAGTGAATATGTCCAACGCATGGATGGAGAGCAGACCATGCTATTATTTCCGGTATGCGGGATTCTGAGAGGTGTTTTTTATGAGAAAATTTCTCGCATTACTTTTTGCGCTTTTACTTTGTACAGCAACAAAAGTCTATGCAGAAGATGCTGCTACTGTAACGGTGGCGGTCAATGATTTGCCGCAAAAATTGCAGAACCGCACTGTGATTGTCACACTTGGCAATGGCCCATCTGATACAGAATCAACAGTTATTGTTCTGGATGGGCTGAACAACTACACGGCAACGGTGACGGTTGCACCGTCAGAATATTACTGCGCTGCTGCTGTGCAGTATGATGCCTTGGGCGATTATCCCTTACAGGAAATTAACCAGACGACATTTTTGCAAGCAGAAGGCGGGAACCAGTACGACCTGATTTATACCTTGGCAGGCAGCAGCTGGTATGAGAGCGTGACCGGCCAGCAACGGCACTACACATTGCAACCGCTGGAAACGCCACCAGAGAACTATGAGCCAAAACCGGCGCAAGTAGGAGCATACCTGACCGCACCAGTTGGCTTTTCCCAACACGTGATAGTTTACTTGCAGAATTTGTACACTGATGATGTCTATGATTTGGAGCTTTATGAATCGAATTGGTTAGCCGCTGTTGAACCAAATGCACTGAGCGGAAAATATGCGTTTCTTTCCGCTTGTGTTGTTGGCGATGCAGAAAACCGTTACCAATTCAGCTGTGAACAGAACGAACTTTCCACGGAAACCGGTGCGGATTTTCACTTAACGGTGACGGACACTGCCAGTCCAGACCGCGAGATGAACACGCCAAGCCGAGATCAAAACAGCACGGTGCAGGCGGCGAACAGTTTCAACAACAGAAATACGGATGCACCGCAGCAGCCGACCGCAGTGCCAGAGATTGCTTCCCAACCTGTAAAGCAGCAGAAGAAGCAGCTTGATCAGTTTTCCTTGCTGCTGGACTTCATGCCGGTGGTGCTTGTGGGGGCGGTGCTCTTTGCAGTGTGCCGCAAGCATCGCCGTTGAGACCCGCAGGGGTAACCGGAGCGTGAGCGACGGTTAGCAAGCATTGCATCTGGGTCCCACAGATGCAGATCAGGGACACCCTGAAACCCGTATCAGCCTGATAGATTCCTAATCAGAAGGAGGTCAACAATGACACAACGTATTCGCCCCATCGCAAAAATCGTATACTTCAGTGAAGAAGAGTGGCACTCCATCGCAGGTAAAATGTCCGAAGCAAAAATCTCAAGTTTTTCTGCATTTGCAAACAGAATGCTGCTTGACGGTGAAATCAAATGCTATGATTTTAGCGTTCTACGAGAGACGAACGGCTACATTGGGCGTATTGCCGGTAGTATCAATCAAATTGCCAAACGCTGCAATGAAAATCATTCTGTGCACGAAAATGATGTACAGCAGCTTCGCCGTGAATTTATGGCTCTGAAAGCGAACTACCAAGAGCGAATGGTCAAAGCTATTCGTCATCTTTGCTAATTGCTTGGGGTTTTACGCAGATGAACTTAAAAAGATTATTTGAAAAACGTCCGACTTTATAT